>Ga0209345_10003675_pt1 | contig 15561 bp, 14 predicted proteins | sample Cruoilmetagenom7_FD_187294 | JGI IMG/M metagenome (GOLD analysis project Ga0209345, IMG submission 187294) | Oil polluted marine microbial communities from Coal Oil Point, Santa Barbara, California, USA - Sample 7 (SPAdes) (version 2) | ecosystem: Environmental > Aquatic > Marine > Oil seeps ... | reverse complement strand
AACCTCGTCGCAGACAATCGAGCCGCCGATGGGCTGATAGCCGGACGAAAGCCCCTTGGCGATGGTCATGATGTGCGGGCGAATGTTGAGGGTCTGGCTGCCGAACCAGTTGCCTGTGCGCCCAAAACCGCAGATCACCTCATCCGCGATCAGCAGAATCTCGTACTTGTCACAGATACGCTGGACTTCCGGCCAATAAGTGTCGGGTGCCACGATCACGCCGCCAGCGCCCTGCACGGGTTCTGCGATGAAGGCCGCAACACGGTCTTCGCCAAGGTCATGGATCGCCTGCTCCAGTTGCCGGGCGCGTTCCAGACCAAATTCTTCGGGGGACATATCTCCACCCTCGGCCCACCAGTTGGGTTGGTCGATGTGGTGGATATCCGGAATGGGCAAACCGCCCTGCGCATGCATACCCGACATGCCGCCCAAGGATGCCCCCGCCATGGTCGATCCATGATAGGCGTTCTTGCGGCTGATGATCACCTTCTTGTCGGGCTTGCCCTTTTGCGCCCAGTAGGTGCGCACCATGCGGATGTTGGTGTCATTCGCTTCAGACCCTGATCCTGCGTAAAACACGTGATTAAGGTCGCCCGGGGCCACTTCGGCCAATTTCTGGCTGAGCGCGATAGCGGGCACATGGGTCGTCATGAAGAAGGTGTTGTAGTAGGGCAATTCCTTCATCTGGCGCGATGCGACATCGGCCAGGCGATCACGCCCGTAGCCCACGTTCACGCACCACAGACCTGCCATCCCGTCAATGATACGGTTGCCATCACTGTCCGTGATCCAGACGCCGTCTGCCCGCGTGATGACCCGCGCCCCGCGCTGGGCCAATGAGTCCTGCGTCGAGAAAGGGTGCATGTGATGCGCGGCGTCAAGTGCCTGCAACTCGTGGGTGGGCATATGATTGGTAATCACGGTCATGGCGGGCCTCGTTCTTGTCATTCAAGGGATACGTGACAGGGTGACCAAAAGGCGACTCCCGTTCCCTGCGCAGAATATGATCAAATTCCTGACTGTCAATCGAATCAGTGTGCAGGGGTGTCGAGGTCCAGCATTTCGCGGATCTGTTCCATGCCTTGCAGCATATCCTCGCGCATGGCTCTTGCAGCGCCTTCAGAATCACCGGTCCTTATGCAATTCAGCATGTCCTTGTGCTTGTCAGGAAGGTTCTGGGTGCCGAGACGTCCGATCACCACGCGCAGGGACGGACCAAAGCGCAGCCACAGTCTTTCAGCCATTTCAGCAAGGATCGGTGCGTCCGCCAGGTCGTAGAGTTTGGCATGGAAAAGGTAGTTGTTCTCCAGATAGGCGCGCAGGTCACCCGCAGCGATCGCCCGATCAAGAGCCGTGTCGATCGCGGTCAGCAGCGCCAGGTCAGAGGGGGTCGCCCGCTCGGTCGCGCGGAGCCCCAAATGTGATTCAAGCCATTGTCTTGCATATATAATTTCAGAAATATGCGCCGCCGTCAGCTGCGGAACACAGACCCGTCGATTGCCTTGGAAAACCAGTGCCCCTTCGGCTGTCAGTCGCCGGATCGCTTCGCGCACCGGGGTCATCCCTGCGTTCAGACGGTCGGCAAGCCCCTGGATCGTCAGGGCCTGTCCCGGCGCGATCTCTCCAAACAGGATCTGATCCCGCAACTTCCGATAAATCACCTCATGCGCTGGCGGGTTAGAGACAGCCTCGGAGAGAGTGTTCATTTTTCGGGCACCGTCTTCCATATTGCCGCTTTTCCCTGCGTTCTTCCAATTCACCTGCTTGCGAGTTTAGCGGCATCGTGAAAACATTGCCATATTGCCTTGCGGCACAAAACTTGATCAAATTCCGGAATGGGGACGGAAGATCCACCTTTTACTTACCATAGGGAGTAACCTGATGAGACAACACCTGGTGACCATGACCGCTACACTCGCGCTCATGGCAGGCGCTGCCGCGGCACAGGAAGTGCGCGTTTACAACTGGTCGGACTATATCGACGAAGAACTTCTGGCGAAGTTCGAGGCAGAAACCGGACTGAAGCTGATCTATGACGTGTTCGACAGCAACGAGGTTCTGGAAACCAAGCTGCTGGCTGGTGGTTCCGGCTATGACGTTGTTGTGCCGTCCGGCACTTTCCTTCAGCGCCAGATCGAGGCCGGAGCGTTCCAGAAGCTGGACAAGTCGAAGCTGCCGAACATCGCGAACATGTGGGATGTGGTCTCGTCGCGGACCGCACAGTACGACCCTGAAAACGCCTATTCGATCAACTACATGTGGGGCACCACGGGTATCGGCGTGAATGTCGGCAAGGCAACCGAGATTTTGGGCGAGGATGCGCCAATCGACAGCCTGTCGCTGATCTTCGACCCGGCGAATGCCGAGAAACTGTCGGCCTGCGGCATCATGATGCTGGATGCCCCCGCAGAGATGATCCCTGCCGCTCTGAAATATATCGGAGAGGATCCCAATAGCCATGACCCGGAGGTCATCGCGAAGACCGAGCCGGTCTTTATGGCGATCCGCCCCTATATCCAGAAATTCCACAGCAGCGAGTACATCAACGCGCTGGCGAATGGTGACATCTGCGTGGCGCTGGGTTGGTCCGGTGATATCCTGCAAGCCCGTGATCGTGCGGCCGAGGCCGAGAACGGTGTGGAAATCGCCTACAATGCCGCCAAAGAGGGTGCGCAGATGTGGTTTGACCAGATGGCCATCCCCGTGGATGCACCGAACGTCGAAGGCGCACATGTCTTCCTGAACTTCATCATGGACGCGCAGAACATGGCGGCGGCTTCCAACTACGTCTACTATGCCAATGGTAACGAAGCCTCCAAAGAGTTCCTTGTGGAAGACGTGATCGGCGATCCGGCCATCTATCCGTCAGAAGAGGCGTTGGCCAACCTGTTCACCACAACCCCGTGGGATGCGGGCGTGCAGCGGACAGTGACCCGTCTCTGGACCAAGATCAAATCGGGCACCTGAGACCCGAACTTATTGGCCCGCGCGTCACACGCGCGGGCCTTTCAATAATGAATGACAGGGACCGACATGGCACAAACCGTCTTCGCCCCATGGGATGATCCGCAGGCAAAGCCTCTCATCCAGTTCAAGAATGTCACCAAGCGGTTTGGCGACTTCACTGCCATCGAGAACCTGACGCAGGATATTTACGAGCGTGAGTTCTTTTCGCTTCTTGGTCCTTCGGGCTGTGGCAAGACGACTCTCATGCGGATGCTGGCCGGTTTCGAGAACGTGACCGAAGGCCAGATCCTTATTGCCGGCCAAGACATGGCCAATGTCCCACCCAACAAACGGGCCGTGAACATGATGTTCCAGTCCTATGCCCTGTTTCCCCATCTGAGCGTCTGGGAAAATATCGCCTTCGGCCTCAAGCGCGAAGGCAAGCCCAAGGCCGAAATCGAAGCGCGGGTAGATGAAATGCTGCGTCTGACGCGGCTGGTGAAATTCGCCAAGCGCAAGCCGCATCAGATCTCGGGCGGTCAGCGGCAGCGGGTCGCGCTGGCACGCAGCCTTGCAAAGGCGCCGAAACTTCTCCTGCTGGACGAGCCGCTGGGCGCTCTGGACAAGAAACTGCGCCAGGACACGCAGTTCGAGTTGATGGATATTCAGGAGAAGACCGGCACGACCTTTGTGATCGTGACCCATGATCAGGAAGAGGCCATGACGGTCTCCAGCCGCGTCGCGGTGATGGATGAAGGGCAGATCATTCAGGTCGCCACGCCCGCACAAATCTATGAGGCTCCGAATTCGGTCTATGTCGCTGATTTCATCGGGGACGTGAACATCATAAACGGCGTCGCGGCGGTAGACGGTGATGGCTATCGGATCACATGGGCCGAAGGACAGGCCCCATTCACCGCCAAGACGGCGAACAGCTTTTCCGAGGGGCAAAGCTGCCATCTGGCAATCCGCCCCGAGAAAGTGGCGATCTCGGCGGAACGTCCCGAAGATGCGGCGAACAGCGTCGAGGGGCAGATCATCGACATCGCCTATCTCGGCAATATCTCGACCTATCATGTCAAGCTGGCCAACGGGCAGATGATCAAGGCTCAGGCGGCCAACACCCGCCGCCTGTCGCGCCGCACTTTTACCTGGGAAGATCGCGTCTGGCTGTCCTGGACAGATACCGCCGCCGTCGTGTTGGAGCGCTGAGGGATGCGTCGCTTCATCCTGATCGCCGTTCCCTACCTCTGGCTCATGGCACTGTTCCTTGTGCCATTCCTGATCGTGTTGAAGATATCGCTGTCGGATATCGCGCTGTCGATCCCGCCCTATACCCCGCAACTGGATCTGTCTGAAGGGTGGGACGGGATCAAGAGTTTCCTGTCGCAACTGGATTTCGAGAATTTCACCTTTCTGACGCAGGATCCGCTCTATTGGCGGGCTTATGTCTCGTCCTTGCAGATTGCGCTGATCTCGACCGTTCTGACACTGCTGGTCGGCTATCCGATCGCCTATGCCATGGCGCAGGCCCCGGATGAGTGGCGTCCCACCTTGCTACTGCTGGTGATCCTGCCCTTCTGGACCAGTTTCCTGATCCGCGTCTATTCGTGGATCGGCATCCTGTCGAATGAAGGCTTCCTGAATCAGTTCCTGCTCTGGACCGGGATCATCTCGACACCGTTGACGATCCTGAACACGAATACCGCGGTCTATATCGGCATCGTCTATACTTACCTGCCCTTCATGATCCTGCCGATATATTCAGCGCTGGAGAAGATGGACGGCTCTCTGCTGGAAGCGGCCGAGGATCTGGGATGTTCGCGGCTGTCGGCTTTCTGGCTGGTGACGATCCCGCTGTCCAAGGCCGGGATCGTGGCGGGCTGTTTCCTGGTGTTCATCCCCGCGCTGGGCGAGTTCGTGATCCCCTCGCTTCTGGGTGGGTCTGACACGCTGATGATCGGCAAGGTTCTATGGGAAGAGTTCTTCTCGAACCGCGATTGGCCTGTGGCTTCGGCGGTGGCGGTGATCCTGCTTCTGATCCTTGTGGTGCCGATCGTACTGTTCCAGCGCAACGAGCAAAAGCAGCGGGAGGTTGACCAGTGAGACGGTTTTCATGGTTCAACGCCACATCGCTGACGGTTGGTTTCGCCTTCCTTTACCTGCCGATGCTGATCCTCATCATCTACAGCTTCAACGAGTCGCGTCTGGTGACCGTCTGGGCTGGTTTCTCGACCCAGTGGTATGGCTCGCTTTTGCAGAATCAGTCCTTTCTCGATGCAGCATGGGTGACAGTCCAGGTCGCTGTCGCCTCATCCACCATCGCGACGATCCTCGGGACGATGGGGGCTTATGTTCTGGTACGCGGCGGGCGGTTCATGGGTCGGACCCTGTTCTCGGGGATGATCTATGCCCCACTGGTGATGCCCGAAGTCATTACCGGCCTCTCACTGCTGCTGTTGTTCATCGGAATCGGGCTGGATCGCGGGATCTTCACCGTCGTCTTGGCGCATACGACCTTTTCGATGTGCTTCGTGTCGGTGGTCGTATCCTCCCGCCTGGTCAGCTTTGACAAATCGCTGGAGGAAGCGGCGCTTGATCTGGGGTGTTCTCCTTTCGATGCGTTCCGCCTTGTGACGCTGCCGATCATCGCACCCGCCGTGATCTCGGGTTGGTTGCTGGCCTTTACCCTGTCGCTGGACGATCTGGTGATCGCATCCTTTACCGCCGGGCCATCCGCGACAACCCTGCCGATCCGCATATTCTCAGCGGTGAGGATGGGTGTTTCACCGGAGATCAACGCCCTGTCGACGATCATGATCGCCATCGTTACGGTCGGGGTCGTGACGGCCTCGATTATCTCGAAGCGCAGCAGTCTTGCCCAGCAACGCGACGAACAGGCCGCCGCACGCGCATCATGACCCGTATCTTTCCGGCCTTCGCCTATGGCAATGGCCCTGTCGAGGGCTGCTTCTGGGCGGGAACAGTGCCTGATGACGCGGTCGATTTCCCTGCCGCCTCAGGTGACCTGCTGGCAGATGTCGTGGTCATCGGCGCGGGCTTCACCGGATTGTCGGCTGCTCTGCATCTTGCACAGGACGGGGTTGATGCGGTTGTGCTTGATGCCATGCACCCCGGATGGGGCGCATCGGGTCGCAATGGCGGGTTCTGTTGTCTGGGCGGTGCCAAAGCCAGCAGCGGGGATATTGCCAGCCGTTTCGGTGCCGACGCACTGAAGGGCTGGCGACGCGCGGAGCAGGACGCCGTGGCGCTGGTTCAGAATGTTTTGGAGACTCACGCCATCACCGCCGATACCCATTCGCAGGGCGAGACGGTCCTGGCCCATAATCTCCGTACGGCCCGGGAACTCGAGGGCGAGGTGGCGCGGGTGCAGGCGGAATACGGCGTCGAGGCCACGTGGCACAATCCGGAGGACTTGGACAATCTGGGTATGGCCGGGCCATTCAAGGGCGGTCTTACTATCCCGGTCGGCTTTGCCCTGAACCCGCGCAAGTATATCGCCGGGTTGGTTCGGGCCGTGCGCGGGTTTGGTGGGCGTATTCATGGCCAGAGCCCGGTCACGTCGATTGTCCAAGATGGAAGCGGGATCAAGGTCCGCACAGCAAAGGCGACACTCCGTGCGCGGCGGCTAATCCTTGCGACAAACGGCTACTCGTCAGATGACCTTCCGCCTTGGATGGCCGGGCGCTACATGCCGGCGCAGTCGAATGTTCTGGTCACACGCCCCCTGACGCAAACCGAGCTGGACGCGGCGGGTTGGACCAGCCGACAGATGGCCTATGACACACGCAATCTGCTGCATTATTTTCGACTGATGCCCGACAACCGTTTTCTTTTCGGGATGCGCGGTGGACTTGTTGCCTCACCGCGGGCGGAGGCTGCGATCACGGCTCGCGCTCGCAGACATTTCGAGGCGATGTTCCCCGCCTGGCGCGATGTCGAGACACCACATAGCTGGAGCGGGATGGTCTGTTTCAGTGCAAACCTGGTGCCATACTGCGGACCGATCCCGGATCTGCCCGGCGCCTTTGCCGGTTTCGCCTTTCATGGCAATGGGGTAGCGATGGGCAGCTATACCGGTGCCTTGCTGGCGGATCTGGTGCAAGGCAAACAGACGCGCTTGCTGCATCCGGCCGTGATGCAAGCGCATGCACCGCGCTTTCCGCTGGGTCGCTTCCGCCGTGCGCTTTTGCCTGCGGGCTATGCGCTGGCAGGATTGCGCGACCTTTGAGAACGGGCATTACCCCTGCGGGGTCATGCCGGAACGCGCCTTTTCCCGCTTCAACCCCAGCGCATGTTCGCGCCAGATGATTAGCACCCCTGCCAGAATGACCAGGCCAGCCCCGATCAACATTTGCAGCGTCGGCACTTCATCGAAGATGAAGTAACCGATGAGAATCGCAAACAGCATCGAGGCATAGTCGAAAGGGGCCACGACACTGGCATCCGCGAAACGATAGGCTGAGGTCAGGAATATCTGGCCAAGCCCTCCCAGCAGCCCCGCCAGCACCAGCAAGGCCGCCTCGAATGGCAGGGGCATGACCCATCCGAAGGGCAGCGTCAGAAGCGACAGGCCGGTGGCCGTGAGCGAGAAGAAAAAGACGATTGCCGACGTCTGCTCGGTCTGCACCAGTTTGCGGACATAGATTTGTGCCAGCGCGGCGCAGACCGCACCCATCAGCACCAGCATCGCCCCGAAAGCTGCGGTCGTATCGACGGTTGGGCCAGAAAGAAGTGTCATCCGGGGTGCCAGAACCACCATCACGCCAACCAACCCCAGGGCCACAGCCAACAACCTGAAGGCGCGCACTTCTTCGTTCAGGAACATTGCGGCGAAAACCACCACGAGAAGCGGTGCGGCATAGCCGATCGCGGTGACTTCCGGCAGCGGCAGTAGGCCCAGACCGGCGAATCCAAGACCCATGGCTGCGGTTCCTACGAAACCGCGCCAAAAATGTCCCAGTGGAGAGGCCACTTTCAGGCCTGTTCGCAGATCTCCACGCATCCAGAGCCATCCCAAGATCACCGGCATGGCAAAAAGGGACCGAAAGAATACAGCCTGTCCGGGCGGCACATGATCTGCTGTTGCCTTGATCAGGGAAGCCATCGTGATGAACAGCAAAACCGAACACAGCTTCAGGGTAATCCCTCGTAAAGGTTGCATAAATCACGATCCAAGACTGTGTCAGAATGATGCTGGCCTGTCCCTGCGGAAAGGTCAATGACCCGCGGATGCCCGGGTCGAAAGATGAGCCAAAGTGAAATCAACTTTGAATAGCGGAGGCTTTGGGCGGAAAACCACGTTCAAATAGGCCATTTTTTGCCGGTGTCGCTCACATTTTATTGATTATGAAATGAGTGCTCAACTCTTGAGGTATAAGCTCAGGAAGAGCATTTGTGCCGGGATCGTCGCTGCGTTCACACAGAGTGGATCCAGGCGGCGACCCGTAACGAAAGGATGGGACTATGAAACTTACACGTACTCTTCTGGCAGCTCTGAGCGCCTCCGCACTTGCAGCTCCCGCATTCGCCGGTTCGGCTGCTCCCGCAGCCATGGAGCCGATGATCGAAGCACCCGCACCCGTCGCAATGACGATGGGCCGCGACTGGACCGGTGGCTACGCTGGTCTGCAGCTGGGTTATGCAGACGTCGACGCTGGCGTTGCTGGCCTGACCGGCGATGACGTCATCGGTGGTCTGACTGCTGGTTACGACTGGGATTTCGGCAACTTCGTGCTGGGTGCCGGTCTGGACATGGACATCGCCGATCTGGCTGTCGGTTCGCCCACAGCTGCAACGCTTGAGCGCGTCTACCGCCTGAAAGTGCGCGGCGGCTACGATCTGGGCAACGGCCTGATCTATGCGACCGCAGGCGGCGCAGGTGCAGACGTTGACGGTCTTGGCTACGACACCGGTTACTTCGTCGGTGCTGGCTACGAGCACATGGTGACTGACAACATCTCCCTCGGCGGCGAAGTGCTCTACCACGAGTTCGACGATTTCAATGCTTCGGGTCTCGACATCGAAGCCACCACCTTCCAGGTGCGTGCGAACTACCGCTTCTAATCGGTCTGACCCTTCCCGGGTCACATCGGAAAAGGGCGCCCCTCGGGGCGCCCTTTTTGCTGTCAGCTTGGCGCGTTCATTAGCCTTGAACGGACCACAGACCGATAATCGTTGTCAGAAACCAGACTGCATTCACCAGAATCATCAGCAAAACGGCCGCCGACCCGACATCCTTGGCCTGTTTGGCAAAATCGGACCAATCCGGTGACAGGTGATCCACGATCACCTCGATCGCGGTGTTAAGCGCTTCGACCGTCAAGAGGGCCAACAGCAACATCACGAAGACTGCCACGCTGTGAGCTGTGGCACCCAAAGCCACAAGTGCGACGACCCCGGCAAGGCCGCCGAGCGCCTCTTGCCGGAAGGATGCTTCCTGCCACAAGCGACGCAGGCCAGCCAAGGAATAGCCCGTCGCTGCGATCAGATGGGCCAGTCCCGTCGTTCGGGCTGGTTTACGGTGTGTCATCGTTCTTCCAGACCCTCACGGCAGACATGTGAAAAGCCACCCTCGTCACCGATGTGGGAGAACCCAATTCGGACGCGGAAAATGGCAGGTATAGCCGTTCGGACGCTTTTCCAGATAGTCCTGATGCTCCGGCTCTGCCTCCCAGAAATCGCCCACAGGCTCTACTTCGGTCACAACTTTGCCTGGCCAGATTCCCGATGCCTCGACGTCGGCGATGGTGTTCAATGCCTCGTCCCGCTGCACGTCATCGACGTAGTAAATCGCGGAACGATAGGACAAGCCGATATCATTGCCTTGACGGTTGACCGTCGTCGGGTCGTGGATCTGGAAGAAAAACTCCAGAATCCGGCGGTAGCTGATCCGCGTCGGGTCAAAGAAGATCTCGATGCCCTCGGCATGGGTGCCATGGTTGCGATAAGTAGCATTGGGCACATCGCCGCCCGTGTAGCCAACCCGCGTGCGCAACACACCAGGGAGCTTGCGGATCAGATCCTGCATTCCCCAGAAACAGCCACCCGCCAGAACGGCGCGTTCTTCAGTCATCGGATATCCTCCACCTGATCAAGATACTCGCCATAGCCTTCGGCTGCCATGTCGTCACGATGGATAAACCGCAGCGAGGCAGAGTTTATACAGTAGCGCAATCCACCCCGGTCGCGGGGACCATCAGGGAAGACGTGCCCCAAATGGCTGTCGCCGTGGGTGCTGCGCACCTCGACCCGCACCATGCCGTGGGTGGTGTCGGTCAGCTCGGTGACATGGGCAGGCTCTATCGGCTTCGTGAAGCTGGGCCAGCCACAGCCGCTGTCGTATTTGTCGGAGGAGGCGAACAAGGGCTCACCTGATACTATATCGACATAGATCCCAGGTTCCTTGTTCCGCAAAAGCTTGCCCGATCCGGGGCGTTCCGTCCCGCTTTCCTGCGTGACCCAGAACTGTTCCGGTGTGAGGCTGGCCACCACATCCGGGTTTCGTTCATATTTCGGCATTTCAGTCTCCATTTTGACCTGCTCTTGTAAGGAACCTGCGCTTTCTGGCCGGGCTTTCAAGACGCATCCTTGCCTTCATCTTGCGTCATTCCCTTAAAAAATTCGGCTCATCACCGCGACTGCCTTCACCAATCCATCACAACCTTGCCCGCATCGCCCGAGATCATGGCCGCGAACCCCGTGGTATAGTCGTCGATCCCGATCCGGTGCGTGATCAGACCGCTCAGATCCAGCCCACCGCGGACCAGCGCGATCATCTTGTACCATGTCTCGTACATCTCGCGCCCGTAGATGCCCTTGATATGCAGCATCTTGAAGATCACCTCATTCCAGTCCACGGCGAAACCCTGCGGCGCGATCCCCAGAAGCGCGACCTTGCCCCCGTTGTTCATGTAATGGATCATGTCACGCATGGCCGGGGGCGCGCCGGACATTTCCAGCCCGACATCGAACCCTTCCGTCATGCCGATCCGGGCCATGACGGAATCGAGGGCTTCCTCATCGGCCTTGACCACATGCTGCACACCCAGTCGGCGGGCCAGATCCAGGCGGTAAGGGTTGATATCGGTAATCACCACTCGCTGCGCGCCAGCACGCTGCGCCACCAAGGCACCCATGATCCCGATGGGTCCTGCGCCGGTTACCAGAACATCCTCACCCACCAGATCGAAACTCAGGGCGGTATGCACCGCATTGCCGAAAGGATCGAAGATCGCGGCTACCTCATCGGGGATTTCGGGTGGAATAGGGACAACATTCGACTCCGGGATGCAGAGGTATTCGGCGAAACTGCCGGGTCGGTTCACCCCGACTCCCTTGGTGTTGCGGCACAGATGCCCACGCCCTGCGCGGCAATTGCGGCAGACACCGCAGACGATATGCCCTTCACCCGACACGCGGGCACCAACAGTGTATTTGGTCGCGGCCGTGCCCGTTTCGACAATCTCGCCAACAAATTCATGGCCCACGACCATCGGAACCGGGATAGTCGCCTTGGCCCAGTCGTCCCATTTCCAGATATGCACATCAGTGCCGCAAATGGCGGACTTCCTGACCTTGATCAGCACGTCGGTGGGCCCCGGTTCAGGGACCGGCACATGCTCCATCCAGAGCCCTGGTTCGGAGTGCGCCTTGACCAGCGCCTTCATCTGATTGCTCAACGGATCACCCCCATGTCACGCCCCACAGCCTCAAACGCATCAATTGCCCGGTCCAGCATCTCACGGCTCAGCGCTGCAGACATTTGCGTGCGGATGCGGTCCTGTCCCCGCGGCACAACGGGAAATGAGAAAGCCGTCACGAACACGCCCTTTTCGTGCAGGCGTGCCGCCATGTCGCGCGCGAGTTTCGGATCGCGCAGCATCACGGGAATGATGGCATGGTCCCCCGGCAAAAGCTCAAATCCCAGCGCGCTCATCCGCGCGCGGAAATAGGCGGCGTTCTCCCAAAGCGTGGCACGCAGCGCATCGCCGTTCTCGAGCATCGCAAAGACCTTGAGGCTGGTCGCGGCGATCACCGGCGCAAGCGTGTTGGAAAAGAGATATGGGCGCGAGCGTTGCCGCAGCCAATCCACGACCGGCGCACTCGCGGCGGTATAGCCGCCAGATGCCCCGCCCAGCGCCTTGCCCAATGTGCCTGTGATGATATCGACCCGCTCCATCACACCACAGGCCTCGGCCGTGCCGCGACCGGTGGGTCCGACAAAGCCCACGGCATGGCTATCGTCGACCATGACCATGGCGTTATAGCGTTCCGCCAGATCGCAGATCTGCTCAAGTTTGGCCATATAGCCATCCATCGAGAAGATCCCGTCAGTGGCAATCAGCCGATGCCGCGCGCCTGACGCCGCCTGCAACTGCGCCTCCAGATCAGCCATGTCGGAATTAGCGTAGCGCAGACGCTGTGCCTTGCACAGACGCACCCCATCGATGATGCTGGCGTGGTTCAGTGCGTCCGAGATGATCGCGTCCTCCGGTCCGAGAAGTGTCTCGAACAGGCCAGTATTGGCATCAAAACAGCTTGAATAGAGTATCGAATCTTCCATCCCCAGGAAGCCGGCAATCCGCGCCTCAAGCGTCTTGTGCTCCTCCTGCGTGCCGCAGATAAATCGAACCGAGGCCATGCCATAGCCGTATCGCTCCAGCGCGGCGCGGCCCGCTTCGATCAGATCGGGGTGGTCCGCCAGACCAAGGTAATTGTTCGCGCACAGATTGATGGCATGTCCGTCACCTGCCAGCACAACCTCTCCTGATTGAGGCGAGGCGATGACCCGCTCAACCTTGTAGAGTCCTTCGTCGCGCAGCCCGTCCAGCCGCTCAGCCATATCCGCATCAAACCTGTCCGCTGCGCGCATAATCATCTCCTTCATCCATCATTGAGGCAGCATAACACGCTGCTGTCTGGCCCTCATCCCGCTTTCGCCCCTGACGGACGCTCAGGCCATCTCGATGGCCACACGCGGCCGGCCACTCGCCTCGACGGTGAGCAAGGCTTCGATGAAGACCTCCCGCGCTTCGACCTGCGCGCGCCGGATATCCCGGCGGCAGGTCACGTGAATATCCGCCGCACCCGCAGCACGGGCTTCTCGTTCCGCCTCTTGACGCAACTCTGCTTCCAGTCGGTTCATCGCTGCCTCAGCCAGATTGAAATCTTCGGGGCCGCTCTCTAGGTGAACCCGGTATTTTCCCTCGGATGGGGACGTAACAGTACCGCTCTTCCGGAAGGTGACCTGCCCCACGACCGCCCCGATCGCATTGGCAACCCCGGCGTGTTCCGGCAGGATCATCCGCGTGTTCAAGCGTGCGCCCACTGCAGGGTAATAGCTAGCAGCCGAGGCACCCAATCCGATCACATCCACGGCCAAGCCCGCCTGAAGGGCAATCAAACCGCGATGTCCCGACAGTGCTCTCTTTATCAGAACATGCCGCGCCAGTTCCGCCGGCGGCGCTTCGAACAGATCACCCTCCTCGGCGAAAGCGGTCTCCAACAAGGCCAGAACCGTCTGTTCGGTCAGCCGATCCACGATCATCCGGGCCAGTGTCGCTGCATCCCGCGCCAGAACCTCACCTGCGCCTGTCCGCCTGCGCCCGAAAAGGAGCAGCGCCTTTTCGGCGGCGTCGCGGTCCCATGCTGTCAGACCTCCCAGAACATGGCTGGCGTCCGATGGGGTCACGCCAGCCACCTGCACCAGACCCCGTGCGACCAACCTTTGAACTGCCTGCCCCTCGATGCGGGTCTTCAGAACCGCCCCGAGAGGATGAACAGTGTCGCCGATCCTGTTCAGAAGCGCGGTGTCCCGCTCGGACAGACCGCCTGCATCCACACCGGCCACAGCGCGCACAAAACGCCCGTCATGCTCGCCCGGAACAGCGGTTCGCAATTGCGCGTCCAGCGCGTCGTGCACCACTTCGGGCGCATCCAGTGCAATCAGGCTCATCGGCAGGAGTCTACGCGGCCCGAGGGTCACGCCACCATCAAGACCTTCAGCGATGAAATGCACCTCGCTGTCACCGCCCAACCCATGTGTCCGCATGGCCACGGCCTCGACCATGGTCCGATAGGGTCCAACTTGCGCGCCATTCGGATCAATGGCGGGTCTACCGCTGCGCAAAACCGCGATATCGGTCGTCGTCCCTCCGATGTCCGAGACCAGAGCTTCCTCGGCACCCGTCAGCCAACGTGCGCCCACGATACTCGCGGCAGGGCCACTCAGGATCGTTTCGATAGGCCGCGCCTTGGCCTGTGCCGCCGACATAAGTGCACCATCGCCGCGCACGACCATCAGCGGGGCATGGATCCCGATCTCGACCAGCACATCCTCGGCCCGTCCGATCAACCGATGGGTCATGCCGATCAGCCGTGCATTCAACAAGGCGGTCAGCGCGCGTTTCGGACCGTTCAGCCGGGCAGAAAGATGGTGAGAGCAGCTAACGGGCCGTCCCGTCACCCGAGCGATGATGTCCGCAGCAAGGTTTTCATGCGCCGGGTTCCTTGTGGCGAAATGGGCGGCGACGGCAAAGCCGGAAATTCCCGAAACAGTCTCTAACCAAGCCTCAAGTGCATCTTGATCAAGGTGCACAACTTCGGTTCCGGCATGGCTGTGCCCCCCTTTCAGTATGAGGACAGGATCTCCACGCAAAGCCTCGGCGAGGCCGTGTGTCGCCAGATCACGCGGATCAAAGCCGATATAGACAAGGCCGACGCGCCCGCCCTGACCCTCGACCAACGCATTCGTGGCAAGAGTTGTGGACAGCGACGCCATCGCGACCTGCGCAGGCTGGGCTCCGGCCTGCGCCAACACGGCGCGCACGGCGGCCCCAATCCCGATGGCCAGATCTGTTCGTGTGGTCAACGCCTTGGCGCTTGCGATCACTTCGGTTTCGTCGCGGATCAACACGGCGTCCGTATAGGTCCCGCCTGTATCCACACCCAGCAGCAGCGCCATTCGCCTCTCCCTTGCATTGTCATGACAGGGTGTAGCCCGCCCGGCTGGCTATGCCATTCCGTTTGCGGCATCTTTCAGTCGCATCACAGCCCAGCGCGCCGCATCGGCCACTTCGGCCGCAGGATCTTCGGTCAGCGCCCGTGCGGAAGCAGCCAGACCAGGGTCGCCGGAATTGCCAATCGCATAGAGCACGTTGCGGACGAAACGGTCCCGTCCGATACGTTTGATCGGCGATCCCGCGAAAAAGGCCCGGAACCCGGCGTCGTCCAGAGTGGCCAGATCGGCCAGCGGCGGCGAGAGCAGTCCGGGCCTTGCGTGATAGCCGATTTCGCGCGCTGCGACGGCAAACTTGTTCCAGGGACAGACAGCCAGGCAATCGTCGCAGCCATAGATCCGGTTTCCCATCAATGGACGCAATTCAGGATCAACCGGGCCTTTGTGCTCGATTGTCAGATAGGAAATGCAGCGCCGCGCGTCCAGTTGATAGGGCGCGGGGAATGCTCCGGTCGGACAGATATCGAGACAGTTTCGGCAAGAGCCGCAATGATCGACCTCACCTTCGTCCACTGGCAAATCCAGCGTTGTGAAGACCGAGCCGATGAAGAACCAGCTTCCCAACTGGCAAGATC
>Ga0209345_10003674_pt1 | contig 15561 bp, 14 predicted proteins | sample Cruoilmetagenom7_FD_187294 | JGI IMG/M metagenome (GOLD analysis project Ga0209345, IMG submission 187294) | Oil polluted marine microbial communities from Coal Oil Point, Santa Barbara, California, USA - Sample 7 (SPAdes) (version 2) | ecosystem: Environmental > Aquatic > Marine > Oil seeps ... | reverse complement strand
TCAAAAAACAGCAACATTAATAGCGGCTTGCTGTGCCATGGGAGCGCAATCTGTAAATGCACCTAAAGATGAAGTGGAAAATTTGCGAAAATTTGGTGAATGCATTGGGATGGCTTTTCAAATAAAAGATGATCTGTTTGATTATGGTCAAGAGAAAATAGGAAAACCTACAGGAATCGATATAAAAGAACAGAAAATGACATTGCCGCTAATTTATGCCCTGAATCATTGTTCAGCAAAAGAAAAAAAATGGGTGATTAATTCAATAAAAAATCACAACACCAATAAAAAAAGAGTTGCTGAAGTAATTGCTTTTGTTAAAGAGAAAGATGGATTAGAATATGCAGTTAAAAAAATGAAGGAATATCAACAAGAAGCGCTAGAAATATTACAAACCTATCCAAATTCCGAATTTAAAGAAGCTTTAGAGTTGATGGTTAATTATGTGATTGATCGTAAAAAATAATCAAGTTTTTATTCCTTGAATAAATTACACATTTGCTTTAGTTTTATGTATTTTTAATTTCTGAAAATTTTTTCATTTGATTTCAAGAACCACAATTGATACTGTATTTGAAACTGCTCGACTCGAGGAGGTTATAGGTGATTTTGTGGTTTTAAAAAAGTCTGGTAGTAATTTTAAAGGCTTAAGTCCATTCTCAGATGAGCGTACTCCTAGTTTTATGGTGTCTCCAGCAAAACAAATTTGGAAAGATTTTTCAAGTGGAAAAGGAGGAAACGTTGTTTCTTTTTTAATGGAGCATGAACATTTTACCTATCCTGAAGCGATTAAATATTTAGCAAAAAAGTATGGAATCGAAATTGAAGAAATTGAACAAACCGATGAGCAGAAAGAACAAGCTAACGAAAGAGAAAGTCTTTATCTAGTAAGTGAATTTGCTAAAGATTATTTTCATAGAGTATTACTAAAAGTTGAAGAAGGAAAAGCCATTGGGCATACTTATTTTAAAGAACGTGGATTTACTGATGAAACTATTAAACAATTCGATTTAGGTTATTCTCCAAATCAATGGAGTGCTTTCACAGACGAGGCTATTAAAAAGGGCTATAAACTTGATTTTTTAGAAAAAACTGGACTTACTATAGTTAAAGAAGAAAAACAATTCGACCGTTTTAAAGGGAGAGTTATGTTTCCTATTCTAAGTATGAGTGGCCGTACCTTAGGATTTGGTGGTAGAATTTTAACCAATGATAAAAAAGCTGCTAAATACCTTAACTCACCAGAAAGTGATATTTACCATAAAAGTAAAGTTTTATATGGTATTTATCATGCAAAACAGAGTATAGCAAAAGAGAATAATTGTTATTTAGTTGAAGGATATACAGATGTAATTCAGTTTTATCAAACCGGAATAAAAAATGTGGTTTCTTCTTCAGGAACTGCATTAACTCCAGATCAGATTAGATTGATAAATCGATTAACAAATAACATTACAGTATTATTTGATGGAGATGCGGCAGGATTAAGAGCTTCGCTTCGTGGTATCGATCTTATTTTAGAGCAAGGGATGAATGTAAAAATTTGCACGTTCCCTGAAGGTGAAGACCCAGACAGTTTTTCTAAAAATAATTCGCTTGAAGAATTAACATTATATCTTGATGAACAGTCTCAGGATTTTATCAATTTTAAAGCTTCATTATTAGCTGAAGAAGCTAAAAATGATCCTGTTAAAAAGGCGGAAACCATTCGTGATATGGTCGTGAGTATCGCTAAAATCCCTGATGTTATTAAACGAGAGGTATATATTAAAGAATGCTCTCGTATTATGGATATTAGTGAGGAAGTTCTATTTGATACTTTAGCGCAAATACTTCAGAAAGATAAAAAGGATCAACGAAAAACTCAGAAAAGTACTGAAGCTTTTGAAGTTATTCCTTCTGAAAAGCAATCCATTAAAAAAGTTGATGTCCAGTTTGTATTAGAACAAAAAATTATAGAAATTTTGTTATTATATGGAACTGAAGAGGAAGATTTTGAAGAGGTGCATTTAGAAACAGACGAAGAAGGTGCTATTTCATTTAAGTCTGAATTAATAAACTCAAAAGTATTTGAGAAAATTTATCTCGATTTGCAAGAAGATGAAATTGAATTCACAAATAACGATTTCAAAGATCTTTATTATGATATTATTAATTATTTCAACCAAAATCAAGACATCCAAATAGATAGCTTCATGAATCAATTACAGCCACAAAAAGCTGAAGCGATATCTAGTATTTTAATGGATGAAGAAAAGTATCAGCTTCATGATTGGGAGCGAAATGAAATATATGTAAAGCAGAAAAAAAATACAATTTCTCAATTAGTAAGTGAAACTATATTAACGTTACGAAAATATCTGATTCAGCAAAAAATAGAAGAGCTTTCAGTCGATATTAATGTTTTGGAAGACGCCCAAAAAGAAAATAGTCTACAAGATATTGTAGACTATATTACACTTAAAAAAATTCTTTCAGAAAAACTAAATAGAGTTTTAAATTAACCGAATTGAAACATTCTTGATTGATGTATTAAATCGGCTAAATTATCTACTTTAAGCTTTTTAAGTAACCTAGTTTTATAAGTACTTACTGTTTTTTCGTTTATATCTAAAGTTTGCGCAATGTCTTTATTACGTTTTCCTCTAGATAATAAGTTTAGTACTTCAATTTCTCTCGATGATAATTTTTTATACCTACTTAAAGCGCTGGTTTCACCAACATTTCGACTGGTAAAAGTAGAAGTTAATTCTTCATTCAAGAAGATTCCACCTTTAGCAATTCTATTTAATGCTTTTAATAACACCTTAGCTGACGCTGTTTTTGGAACATATCCAGCAGCTCCAGATTTAATAGAACGCAATGCATATATTTCTTCAGGGTGTGTAGAGAAAATTAATACTCGAGTATCAGGAAACTGAGACTTAATACCTCTTAGGGCATTAATGCCACTTACTTGAGGCATATCAATTTCCATAATTAATATATCTGGTTTATGTTCCTGTAATTTTAAATACAGTTCATTACCGTTATTTGCTTTTCCTACTATCGAAAAATTTTCTTTCTTCTTCAACATGCATGAAACACCTTTAAGTGTTACTGGATGATGATCTGCTATCAATATTCTTTTCATATTACAGTCTTAATAAATATAAGACACTTAATATATAAGTGTGAGGTTATATATTTAATTTACTTCAAGCAAATCTAATTAAAAGAATAACTCGTAGTAGGTAAATTCGTTCAAATTCATTAAAACTCGTTCAAATCCGCTTAAAGCTTTAATTTTAATGGAATACTACAAACAGGAATAGGAATCATTTTGTGTCGATTAATTGAATTAAGTCGAATGTAAATATCAAACACCTCTTTTTCACGGTTTTTAAAATCTGTAGAAATTTTACCTTCATCCTGCATTTTCATAGCCCATTCTAACTCATCATAACTTGCGCCAATTTGATCCTCATCGGTTCTACTGTCTCCAAACAATCCATCTGTAGGAGCTGCTTTTAAAATTGAAGATGGTACATTTATAAATTCACCTATTTTATAAACTTCACTTTTTAATAAATCTGCAATCGGACTTAAATCTACTCCTCCATCACCATATTTGGTGAAAAAACCTACGCCAAAATCTTCAACTTTATTACCTGTTCCTGCAACTAACAATCTATTTAATCCTGCAAAATAATACAATGTTGTCATTCGTAACCTAGCTCTTGTATTTGCAAGCGATAAATCTAATAGGCTATTATCTTTTACTTGTGGAGCTTGTTTTTTGAATGATTCAAATACTGGTGTAAGATCTACACAAGCATCAGTTACTTTTGGAAAACGATTTTTTAATTGTGCAATTTGTTCTTTACCTCTGGTTACTTGATTTGGAGATTGGTGGATTGGCATTTCTACACAATGTACCGGAAAACCTGTCATTGCACATAATGTTGAGGTTACCGCAGAATCTATTCCACCACTTATTCCAATCACAAAACCATTCATCTTTGAATTTTCTGCATATTCTTTTAACCAATTGACGATATGATTTACTACTTTTTCTGTCTGCATGTTCTAAGTTTTAATAATACATTTGCAAAGCAAAAATACGGAAAGTAAAATTTTAAAAAAGTAAATACGTTTAACTCTTGCAAAGTGAATTAAAATGAAGTACATCTTTACAATTATTGTAATGCTTTTATTACTGTCATGTTCCTCTAAGAATAAGACCGAAAAAGAAATAGAAGCTATTCCAGTAGATATAGAATTAATAAGATTTGATTATGTTTTTGGTACAGCTACTGTAAACGATCTTTCGAATTTAAAATCTAAATACCCAGATTTTTTCCCTAGACAATTTCATGATAGTGTTTGGATTAATAGAATGAACGACACACTTCAGCAACAGTTATTTAAAGAAGTGGATAAAAAATTTCCAGTAAATGGAGCTTTGAAAAATCAGTTTAATTCTTTTTTTCAGCATATTAAGTATTATTTTCCAATAGTGTCAATTCCTCAAGTTATAACTTCGATAGACTATGTTGATTATAAAAATAAAGTAATACTCACTGATGAAAAACTATTGGTTTCTTTAGATACTTACTTGGGAAGTCAACATCCTTTTTATGAAGGAATTCCTTTATTTATTGCTCAAAACATGAAGGAGTCTCAGATTATTTCAGATGTTGCTTCAGAGTATGCTAAGCAATTTGTGTCGAATCCAGTGAATAGGTCATTTTTATCGCAAATGATATATCATGGAAAGATATTATATTTAAAAGATCTGTGGATTCCTGTAGAGACTGACGCAGTTAAGATAGGATATACTCAATCTCAAATAGATTGGGTATTAGAAAATGAATCAGAAATTTGGAGAAATTTTGTAGAAAATGAAGTCCTTTTTAGTACAGATGCAAAGTTGCTGCCAAGATTTATTAATCCGGCACCATTCTCAAAATTTTATCTTGAAATTGATAATGATTCTCCAGGTAGAATAGGGCAATATATAGGTTGGCAAATAGTACGATCTTTTATGAAAAAAAATACAGTAGGTATACAACAATTAATGATGATGAAAGCGGAAGATATATTTAATGCTTCAAAATATAAACCAAAGAAATAATGACAAAGAAATATAGTTCAGATATTAAAATTCAAGTAGCCTTAGACGAAAATAAAATTCCAGAAAAGTTAAATTGGACAGCGCAGGATGGAGGAGTTGCTGATGAAGAAGCTAAAGCAATTTTTATGTCTTTTTGGGATCATGAAAAAAAGGAATCTTTGCGTATCGATTTGTGGACAAAAGATATGCCTTTAGATGAAATGAAAATCTTTTTTCATCAAACATTAAGCGCTATGGCTGATACTTTTGAAAGAGCTACAAATGATGAAAAAATGAGCGCTACAATGCGTGATTTTTGCGATTATTTTGCTGAAAAATTAGAGCTAAAGAAAAAATAAATTACTTGTTTTTTATCTGAAGATTAACCTCTTCAATATAATTTAGTAATTCTTTTCTCCCTAAATCTTTGCTGGAGGAAGTGATAAAATATTGTGGCATTTCTTCCCAGGTTTCAAGCATTTTTTGAGTGTATGCTTCAATATTTCTGTCTAAAGCATTAGGTTTTAACTTATCTGCTTTTGTGAAGATAATTGAAAAAGGAATCTGATTTTCACCCATCCATTGCATAAATTCCATGTCAATAGGTTGAGGAGTATGTCTACAATCTACTAATACAAATGCAAGAACAAGTTGCTTTCTTTTTGCGAAATATTCAGTAATAAATTTCTGAAAAACTTTTTTACTACTTTTAGAAACACGTGCATATCCATATCCTGGTAAATCTACCAAATACCAGTTTTTATTAACTAAAAAATGATTGATCAATTGAGTTTTTCCCGGTCTTCCTGATGTTTTAGCAAGACTTTTTCGTTGCATCAACATATTGATAAGTGAAGATTTACCGACATTAGAACGACCAATAAAAGAATATTCTGGAAATTGTTCTTTAGGGCACTTATCAACATCACTGTTGCTTACCAAAAATTCTGCTGATTTAATCCGCATGTAATTTTGTTTTAAAACTTACGCTCTTGAAGCCAAGCGTATAAAATATCATTAAAAAGATCTGGATGTTCCATCATAGCTGCATGTCCACATTTTTCGATCCAATACAGATCAGAATCAGGTAACAATTCATGGAATTCTGTAGCGACTTCAGGTGGTGTTACACTGTCATTTTCACCCCAAATAATACAGGTTGGTGTATTCATTTTAGGTAAATCTTTAGCCATATTATGACGTATTGCACTTTTTGCAATAGCTAAAGTTCTAATTAATTTATTTCTATCATTTACTGAAGCAAATACTTCATCTACAATTTCCTTGGTAGCTACGGCTGGATCATAAAAAACATCTTCAGCTTTTTTCTTGATGTATTCGTAATCTCCTCTTTTTGGAAATGAACCACCCATTGCACTTTCGTATAAACCAGAACTTCCAGTAATTATAAGTGCTTTAATTTTATCAGGAAATGATTTTGTACAATAAAGGCCAATATGACCACCTAATGAGTTGCCTAATAAAATAACATCATTAAGTTCCTTATATTCAATAAATTCAGAAACATACTTTGAAAAATTCTTTACATTGGTTTTTAGTAAAGGCATATTATAAATAGGCAATTCAGGTATTAATACTCTGTATCCTTTCAGTGGAAAAAATTCTGAAACACCTTCAAAATTACTTAAACCACCCATTAAACCATGAAGTATGATTATTGGAGTTCCTTCTCCAATATCGAGGTATGAAAATTTTTCTCCTTTATTAAGATTATTCGCCATTAAAATTGTTTCTAAACCCTTTTGTTAAAACATTTTTTCCTTCTACAAATGTCAAAAATGTTTATGGATTTTCAATAGCAAAAGTAAGCAAAATTAATTCAAGAGGTTGCTAACAAATAAATTGCTGAATATCAGATTTTTAATGTGATAATTAACAAAGTGGTAAAACTTATTAACAAAGTGGTAAATTGTGGGAAAATGTGGGAAAAGTTATATATATTTGAAACTATAATTTTTTAATTAGTAAGTAAACGTGCTTAATTTAATAGGGACATACGAGTGTAAAGCCGATATAAAAGGTCGAGTAATGGTGCCTGCTGCGCTAAAAAAGCAGCTAGCACCTGTTTTGGCAAATGGGTTTGTTATTAAGCGTGCAGTATTTCAGCCTTGTATAGAGTTATATCCTATAGAAGAATGGCAACAGCTAATGAAAAAAATGGGAGGACTTAATCGTTTCAATAGAAAAAATAACGATTTCATACGTAGATTTTCAGCAGGTGTTAAAACAGTTGAGCTTGATGCTACTGGGAGGTTGTTGATTCCTAAAGACCTTTATTCGTTTGCTGGTATTGAAAAAGAAATCGTGATTTCTTCGGCAATAAATATTGTAGAGATCTGGGATAAAAATAAATATGAACAAGCCATAAATGACGCTGCTAATGATTTTGCAGATTTAGCTGAAGAAGTTATGGGAGATGCTAGCGATGTTGACAATGGAATATCATAATCCAGTATTATTAACCGAAACGGTTGAAGGTTTAAATATACAGCCAGATGGTGTGTATGTGGATGTCACTTTTGGCGGTGGAGGTCATTCTCGAGAGATATTATCTCGACTTGGAGAGCATGGGAAGTTAATTGCTTTTGATCAAGATGTAGATGCGTTAAAAAATACTATTGATGATCCTCGTTTTTTGTTAATTAATGAAAATTTCAGGTTTATAAAACGCTTTTTGAGGTTTTATGGGCATAAGCAAGTGGATGGAATATTGGGTGATTTTGGAGTTTCTTCTCATCAATTTGATGTTGCTGAAAGAGGGTTTTCTACAAGATTTGAAGCAGATTTAGATATGCGCATGAATCAGACAAATAATTTTTCAGCATACGATGTTGTAAATAAATATTCTGAATCTCAATTAAAAGATGTGTTGCTGCAATATGGTGAATTAAGATCGGCGCCAGGAATGGCAAGGTTGATTGTTGAAGCTCGTCAGGTTAAAAAAATAAAGACCAGTGATGAATTAAAAAAGGCAATCAAAAGATTTTTACCAGGACATAAAGAGAATAAAATATTGGCTCAGATTTATCAAGCTATTCGTATAGAAGTAAATCAAGAGTTGGAAGTATTGAAGGAGTTTTTGCTTCAGACTGAAGAAGTGTTAAGGCCAAAAGGAAGGTTAAGTCTTATTTCATATCACTCTTTGGAAGATAGGTTGGTAAAACGATATATGAGAAACGGCCTTTTTGAAGGAGAGCCAGAAAAAGATGTTTTTGGAAGAGTTGAAGTCCCATTCAAGCTAGTTGGAAAATTTATAATTCCTTCAGAAGAAGAAATAAAAACAAATAATAGAGCAAGAAGTGCAAAACTTCGAATAGCAGAAAAATTATAATTCTGAAAAAATTTCAGAAACAATGAAAAAAAACTTTTACAACATACTCAAAGGAAGATTTTTAGTCAGTGATGATGCATTTAAAAACTGGCGTTTTATCATATTCCTTTCTGTGTTGGCTTTAATTATGATTGCAAGTTCGCATAGTGCAGATAAAAAAGTGCATCAAATTGCAAAAATGAATAATGAAGTAAAAGAATTAAAAAGTGAATATGTTGATGTTAGAATGAAGTTGATGCGAACCAAGATGGAAAGTAAGCTGATTAAAGCGATGGAGGGTCAAGGACTAAATCCTTCGATAACTCCGCCAAGTAAAATAATAATAACCACAAAAGAGTAGCGGTGCCCATAGAAGAGAAGAACATACTAAACCGCTTGTATTTTGTCGCTGGATGTATGTTCATCTTTGCGATATTAATTGCAGTGAAACTTATCAATATTCAATTTGTTGATGGGGATAAGTACCGCGAATTGGCATTAAAAAATACCACTCGAAATTTCGAAATACCTGCAAGTAGAGGAAATGTATATGCCGATGACGGTAGTCTTTTAGCTACTTCAGTTCCTAAGTATGATATTCGATTTGATGCAGTAACAGTTTCTTTAGAAAATTTTAAAGAGTTTGTTCCTCAGCTTTCAAAAGAGTTGAGTGAAATGTTTGGTAAGTCTACTTCTTACTATCAAAATGTATTGCGTAAAGCAAGAGCTAGTAAAAACAGGTATCTATTTATAGCGAAAAATTTAGGGTATTCAGATTATATAAAAGTTAAAAGTTTTCCGCTTTTTAGGATGGGTCCAAACAGAGGAGGTATTATCGTTGAACAGCGTACCGTTAGAGAACATCCCTTAGGTAAAATCGCTGAGCGAATGGTAGGTAATGAACAAAAAAATAAACCAGGATATTACGCAGTTGGATTGGAAGGTGCATTTCATGAATACCTTCAAGGAAAAGATGGAAAACGTTTAAAGCAAAAAATTGCTAAAGGACAATGGAAGCCTGTGTATGATGATAATGAGGTAGAACCTCAAGATGGATATGATATAATCTCAACGATTAATACCAATATTCAAGATATAGCTCATCATGCATTATTAAAACAATTAGAATACTATGAGGCTGATCACGGTTGTGTAATTGTGATGGAAGTTGCTACAGGTCAAATAAAAGCAGTTGCTAACTTAGGAAAAAGTAAAAATGGCGGTTATTATGAGCGTTTAAATTATGCTGTAGGTGAATCTGGTGAGCCAGGATCGACATTTAAAACAGTTGCAATGACTGTAGCCTTAGAGCATAATGTTATTGACACTTCTAATGTTGTAGATACTGAAAATGGTACAATTAGAATGTACGGGCGAACAATTTCAGATTCAAAAAGAGGTGGCTATGGCGAAATTTCAGCTGCAAGAGCAATGGAGGTTTCTTCAAATATTGGATTCGCAAGAATGATAGATGAAGCATACAAAGGCAATCCAAAAAAGTTTACAGATCAAGTAAAAAAATGGAAACTTCATGAAACAATTGGAATTCCTATAAAGGGAGAAGGAAAACCTGTTATTCCTGAAGAAGGTGATGCTTTATGGAGTAGAAATGCTTTACCTTCAATATCATACGGTTATAATTTACAAATGACTCCTTTGCAAATTCTTACGTTCTATAATGCAATTGCAAACAACGGTGAGATGGTAAAGCCACAATTTGTAAAAGAAATTCGTTCATGGAATAAAATCGTAAAAAGTTTTAATACTGAAATTATCGATCCTCAAATAGCTTCTGAAACTACAGTAAATAAGATTCAAGAAATATTAAAAAACATTGTAAAGCGTGGTACAGGAAAAAGCTTGTATTCTGAAAATTTTTCGATGGCAGGTAAAACGGGTACTGCAAGAAAAGACTATGCAAATTTTGAAGAATGGAAAAAGGACAAGAAGTATGTTTCTTCTTTCTCTGGGTATTTTCCTGCTGAAAACCCGAAATACAGTTGCATTGTAATGATTCATGAACCTAGTACTAAAAAGGGATATTATGGAGCCGATGTAACAGGTCCAGTTTTTAAACGAATAGCTCAAAAGATATTTACAGACGCTCCATTAAATTCAGATGTTGCAGAAATAAATAAGCTTGATAAAGTGATTTCAAATGATTTTGAAAAATTTTATGACAAATCACAAGAACAATATAAAGAAGTGCCTAGTGTAATTGGAATGGCTGGAATGGATGCAGTTTCATTATTAGAAAATTTAGGGTTAAAAGTAAATGTGATTGGCAATGGAATGGTAAAAAATCAATCAATTAAAAAAGGAGAAGTTTATAAAAAAGGAACCGCTATTACTTTAAAATTATCATGATATTACTAAAAGACATATTATATAAAGTAACTATCGAAAAAGTGATAGGAAGCACTTCCGTGTCTATTAATAATATAGATTTCGATTCAAGAAACATTGAGCTTAATGATGTTTTTGTAGCAATAAACGGAACAGTTTCAAATGGACATGATTTTATAAATAAGGCTGTGGATCAAGGTGCTTTGGCTATTATTTGTGAAGAACTTCCAGCTACTATCATTAACGGAGTTACTTATGTTCAAGTGTTAGATTCTCACAAAGCATTGGCTATAATTTCTTCAAATTATTATGAAAACCCTTCAGAAGATTTAAAGTTAATTGGAGTTACAGGAACAAATGGAAAAACGACCATCAGTTCATTGTTATATCAACTATTTAAAAAAGCAGGTTTCAAAGTTGGTTTGTTATCTACTGTTAATATCATGGTAGATGAAACTGAATATAAGGCGACGCATACAACACCAGATTCATTAACAATCAATAAGTATCTATCTGAAATGGTTTCAGTAGGAGTAGATTATTGTTTTATGGAAGTGAGTTCACACGGAATTCATCAAAAAAGAACAGAAGGATTAGTTTTTACAGGAGGAATTTTCACTAATCTATCACATGATCATTTAGATTATCATACCAATTTTGCTGAGTATAGAGATGTAAAAAAATCATTTTTTGATCAGCTGCCTAAAACTGCTTTTGCCTTAACAAATATAGATGATAAAAATGGCCGAGTAATGCTTCAGAATACATCGGCAAAAAAATATAGTTACGCTTTAAAGACATTATCAGATTATAAAGCTCAGATTTTAGAAAATCAATTTAATGGTTTGTTGTTAAAAATTAATAACAATGAATTGTGGGTGAAACTAATAGGAAATTTCAATGCATATAATCTCTTAGCAATTTTTGCAACTGCGGAATTAATGGGAATTGAAACCCTAGAAACGCTACAATTAATGAGCACTTTAGAAAGTGTTGATGGAAGGTTTCAATACAATGTTTCAGAAAAAAACATCACTGCAATTGTAGATTATGCGCATACGCCCGATGCATTAAAAAATGTATTAGAAACAATCAATACAATACGCACGGGAAATGAAGAATTGATCACAGTTGTGGGCTGTGGTGGAGATAGAGATGCTCAGAAAAGACCAAAAATGGGAGCTATAGCATCACAGTTAAGTACAAAAGTAATTATAACTAGTGATAACCCGAGAACTGAAAAACCAGAGCTTATTATTTCAGCAATCGAGAAAGGTGTTTCACCAGAAAACTATAAGAAGACCATGTCGATTTCTGATCGTAAACAAGCTATTAAAACAGCTTGTCAATTAGCGAATGAAGGAGATATCATATTGGTTGCAGGAAAAGGACATGAAACGTATCAAGAAATTAATGGAGAACGATTTGATTTCGATGATTTTAAAATTATTAATCAATTATTAAAAACCCTAAATAAATAATTTATGCTGTATTATTTGTTTGAATTTTTAGAGAAAAATTACCAATTGCCAGGAGCAGGCCTATTTGAGTTTATCACTTTTAGAGCGGCTTTAGCAGTAATACTCTCTTTGTTTATTGCTACAGTGTATGGTAAAAAAATCATTCGTTTTTTACAGAAAAAACAAATGGGAGAATCCATTCGTGATTTAGGTTTGGAAGGTCAGCAAGAAAAAGCAGGAACACCAACAATGGGTGGAATTATAATTATTCTAGCAACAATAATTCCTGTATTGCTTTTCGCAAAATTAGAGAACATTTATGTCATTTTATTGCTTATAACTACTGTTTGGATGGGTGTTATTGGTTTTGTTGATGATTACCTTAAAAAATTCAGAAATGATAAAGATGGTTTAGCTGGAAAATATAAAGTTGTTGGGCAAGTTGGATTAGGGATAATTGTGGGAGCTACTATGTTTTTCCATCAAGATATAACAGTAAAAAGAGAAAAACCACAGGATGAATTAATTGAAAATGTTGGGCAAACAAATGTCCGTGAATTTTATCCAGCAGAAAAAACCTTACTAACAACGATTCCTTTTGTAAAGAAAAATGAATTCAATTATGAAAGCCTATTAAGCTGGGCAGGTGAAGGAGCTAAAAAATATGTGTGGCTCATCTTTATTCCTATTGTAATTTTCATAATAACTGCAGTATCAAATGGAGCCAATTTAACCGATGGAATTGATGGTTTAGCCGCAGGAACTTCCGCCATCATCGGGGTCACCTTGGCCATCTTTGCTTGGGTTTCTGGTAATGTAATTTTTTCAGATTACTTAAATATCATGTACATACCAAATACGGGTGAAATGACCATTTTCATCATGTCATTTGTGGGAGCACTTATCGGATTTCTATGGTATAATACCTATCCCGCTCAAGTGTTTATGGGAGATACAGGGAGTTTAACTATTGGTGGAATAATAGCTGTAATCGCTATTGCGATAAGAAAAGAATGGTTGATTCCAATTCTGTGTGGAATCTTTTTAATGGAGAATTTTTCAGTGGTTCTACAAGTAGGATGGTTTAAATACACCAAGAAGAAATTTGGAGAAGGAAGAAGAGTATTTAAAATGGCGCCCTTGCATCATCATTATCAGAAGAAAGGATTCCATGAAAGTAAAATAGTAACACGGTTTTGGATTGTAGGAATATTACTAGCAATACTAACAATTGTGACATTAAAAATTAGATAAGTGTTACAAAGACTGGTCATATTAGGAGGAGGAGAAAGTGGAGTAGGGACCGCAATATTAGGAAAAAAAGAAGGGTTTGATGTGTTTGTGTCAGACTTCGGAAAAATAAAAGATAAGTACAAACAAGTTCTTATACATCATGAGATTAATTGGGAAGAAGAAGGCCATTTAGAAGAAAAAATAATCAATGCTTCTGTGGTAATGAAAAGCCCTGGAATTCCAGACACAGCTCACTTAGTTGTTAAGCTAAGAGAATTAGAAATTCCTGTTATTTCTGAAATTGAATTTGCTTCAAAATATACAAAAGCAAATATCATCGGAATTACTGGAAGTAATGGAAAAACAACAGTTGCAACGGTTACTCACCAAATATTAGAGCAGGGTGGATTAAATGTAGCACTTGGAGGAAACATAGGTAAAAGTTTCGCCGAAATAGTTGCTACTGAAGAAGTAGAGCATTATGTGTTGGAGTTGAGTAGTTTTCAACTTGATGGGATTGTAGATTTTGCACCTCACATTGCAATTTTAACTAACCTTTCACCCGACCATTTAGATCGATACGATAATGATTATTCAAAATATATCGATTCTAAGTTTAGAATAATAATGAATCAAACAGAAGATGATTATTTCATCTATGATGCAGATGATGAAAAGATTCAAGAATGGATTTCTAGTCACTCAATTAAATCTCAACAATTGCCTTTTTCATTAAAAAAGCAATTAGATAAAGGAGCTTATATAAATAATAATAACGAATTAATAATAACAATAGATAACAACCCATTTATTATGCCAATCTCAACATTAGGATTAAAAGGTCAACACAATGTAAAAAATGCAATGGCCGCCTCAACAGTTTCAAAATTGTTGAGCATAAGAAAAGCAACCATTCGAGAATGCTTAGAAGGTTTTCAAGGAGTGGAACACCGTCTTGAAAGAGTATTGAAAATAAATAATGTCAACTACATTAATGATTCTAAAGGAACTAATGTAAATGCTACATTTTATGCTTTAGATAGTATGGACAGTCCAACGGTATGGATTGTTGGAGGAGTGGATAAAGGAAACGATTATAGTGAGTTATTGCCATTAGTAAATGAAAAGGTCAAGGCAATAATTTGTTTGGGTGTTGATAATCAGAAAATTATTCAGGCGTTTGGGAATGTAGTTGATATTATGGTTGAAACGCATTCAATGCAAGATGCGGTAAAAGTTGCCTATCGTCTTTCTGAAAAAGGTGATTCAGTACTACTATCTCCTGCTTGTGCAAGTTTCGATTTATTTGAAAATTACGAAGAAAGAGGAAGAGTTTTTAAAGAAGCTGTAAGAAATTTATAAAATTTAAATGGGCGCTATTTTTAAACATATTAAAGGGGATAAAGCAATTTGGGCAGTAGTTGCCTTTCTTGCCTTGTTTTCATTTTTACCAGTGTATAGCGCCAGTAGTAATTTAGCTTATTTGTATGGTGATGGGAGTACATTTAAGTTTTTAATTAAGCATTTTGCCCATTTATTGTTAGGTTTTGCAATTATATATGGAGTACATAAAATTCCGTATCATTATTTTAGAGGCTTGTCTATTATTGCATTACCTGTTGTTGTTATTCTTTTAATAATTACCATGTCTCAAGGGACAACAATTGAAGGAGCAAATGCAAGTCGTTGGATTCGAGTTCCTTTTGTTGGAGTTACGTTTCAAACTTCGACATTGGCTGCGGTTGTACTTATGACTTATGTGGCAAGATACTTATCAAAGTTAAAAGACAAAATCGTTACGTTTAAAGAAACTTTATTGCCCCTTTGGTTACCAGTTTTTTTGGTGCTAGGATTAATTCTTCCAGCAAATTTTTCAACGACAGCAATCATTTTTGTGATGCTGACGATTTTAGTATTTGTTGGAGGATATCCTTTAAAATATTTGGCGATAATTTTAGGTGCAGGCTTAATAATGTTAACCATGTTTGTAATTACGGCAAAAGCATTTCCAGATGTTTTTCCGAATAGAGTAGATACATGGATTAGTAGAGTTGAAAGTTTTGTAGACAAGGAAGATACCGAATCTGATTATCAAA
>Ga0209345_10003673_pt1 | contig 15563 bp, 10 predicted proteins | sample Cruoilmetagenom7_FD_187294 | JGI IMG/M metagenome (GOLD analysis project Ga0209345, IMG submission 187294) | Oil polluted marine microbial communities from Coal Oil Point, Santa Barbara, California, USA - Sample 7 (SPAdes) (version 2) | ecosystem: Environmental > Aquatic > Marine > Oil seeps ... | reverse complement strand
ATATCAAAGTTCCTGATCGAGAATTAGCTTGTGTACCAGCTGATACTCCCGAAGCAAAAAATTATTTAAGTAGCATGGCGTGTGCTGCAAATTTTGGGTTCAACAACCGTCAATTAATTACCCATTGGTTAAGACAATCTTTTCAAGATTATTTTAGAAAGAGTTTAGACGAGCTAGACTTTAAATTAATTTATGGAGTATGTCATAATATTTTAAAAATAGAAGAACACGAAGTTAATGGTAAAAAAATGAAATTAAATGTTCATAGGAAAGGAGCAACCAGAGCTTTTCCACCAGAACACAGAGATCTACCGCAAGATTATAAAAATATTGGTCAACCCGCTTTGATTCCGGGAACTATGGGATCAGCGTCCTATTTATGCGTTGGAAGGCCAAAAGCGATGGATCTTTCTTTTGGATCCACCGCTCATGGATCTGGTAGAGTAATGTCAAGATCTAAAGCTAAAAAAATATATTGGGGTTCTAAAGTCAAAGAAGATTTAAAAAATAGAGGAATAACAGTAAAAGCAGCTTCACCTAAAATAATTGCTGAGGAAGCTCCAGGGGCATATAAAGATATAGATCAAGTAGTACAAGTAAGTCACGATCTTGGAATCGTAGAAAAAATTGTAAGGTTAGTTCCAATAGGGGTTGTAAAAGGTTAAATTTTTATTTTATTTATTTTCCTATATAAAAAAATAATTTTGAAGTTAAATATCATATACTATATCAATTATGGTGCTTGCGTGTTTTTCTTCTATATTCATAAAGGAATAAGTTATAGCTTTAACTTCAATTCCTATTTCGTGCTTATCCAAATCGAATTTTTCACCTTTCAGAGTAGCCTGTAACTTGTAATTGCCGTTAAATTTTTCAATTTTACTTACATAGATTTGACTAAAAATAAGCTCATCTACATCAAAAATATACAAAAATTCAGAGAGAAAATCAAATAAAAGGGCTTCTTTATCCTCAGCCTTAATTGTTATTTTTTTTTCGATGTTAGGTGTTATTTTTTTTAAGTCTGGTGTTATAGTCGTCATTAAACTATAAGCAGTTTGAGTAAAGGCTTCTTCTATTGATGGTCCCCAACTTCTTACCTGAACATCTGCAGTATGATCTCTAAACTCAAATCCGGCTTTTTTCATACCAATAGTATTATTTTCAGTATAGTTTTACTATTAATAGTCTCGTTTAAAATTAAACTTTTTGTTGTTTGATTTGATTTTCCTATGAGTTTAAAATAATAGATCTGAAATTGTAATTATATGTTGAGTACAATTCAAAGTATGTTTATTGATAACTTACTTCTTTATCAAAAATTGGATATGAAAAAAATATTTTCTAACAAAGAACTTTTACTCTTTCACTTATTCCATGATATAACTAAAATTTTTCCCCAAAACATTATTATCGTTAAAGATATTATGTTTTTCTTTCTTGATAACGAAAATTATTTTGAAGCGAAAATGAAATTGTCATATCTTCGAAAGAAATTTCAACACAGAAGAATCGTGCTTGTTCGGGAAGAAAAAGTTTTAGTTAATTTAGTTTTTGGTTTTTTCCCAGATCCTTATATTCATAACATAAGAATAGATAGAAACACTCATACTGGGCAAATTATAATTATTGTTGGTTTTCTCTCTTACGAAGAACGAGGAATTGCAGTAGGTTGTAATGGCGATTATATTAAAGCTGTGAACGAGATCTTCGATACTCAGATTACATTTGCGGAATATCAAGGATTTCCAATAAGAATAAAATGTGAAGTAGTTAAGTTGTAAATGAAATTACCATGGAACATCTTTTAATTTTGTTAGATATGCAATTGTATTAGCAATTAGGCTAACAGAAGGAGTTAATATAAGAAGAAATATAATAATATTGACATCAGGGATAAAATAAAAACCCGGAAAAAATAAAGCAGGTATTGAGGCAAAGATAATGGCCCCTACAGCAAAATCTAATTGATCTACGACCCAAAATGGTGCGCCACTTTTTATATTAAACCTTCTCTTGATAAATGATCCTGCTAAGTCTCCAAATGCGGCACCGTACGAGCAAAAAAGTATTCTAAAGCTCAGCATCAATATCCCTATTGGATATTGATTTAAAGGGCCACCTATAAAATAATATTGATAATAAGAAATTTCAGAGTACAATTTATATACTCCCAATGTTGCTCCCGTTTTTGGGATCTCTTGTATAGCGGGCCATAGTACTATAAATAGCAAAAACAATGCGCAACTTAATGGAATACCAATAAATAAAGGTCCTTTAATAAGTCCAGAAACGGTTTTATGATCTCCTAGGATTCTTCGTCCATCACGCCAATTTTTTCCACGATCTAAAGGTTTTCCACCACCAACGATGACCATTCCAGCATTCGAGAAATACGCAGGAACGATAAAAAGCACGCTAAATATAAGGGTCGCCACCCAATCGGACCATGTAAATAATACGGAAATAATTAAAAAGTTCAAAAAGAGTAAGATCATAAAAATTACAGTTAAAATTATTGCAAATTTTATATTTCTTCTCTTGTTATCTCCCTTATCATTATGTGTCGACATTATCATTCCTACAAATAAAAAATTAGATTGAATAATTTTTAATTAAAATTAAATTTTGGTAAAATATAATCGAATATACTAAACCCTTAATAATATTGCTCCTTAAATAATTATCTTTTAAAGCTCCGACAATAATATTATAAATTATTGCTTAGATTGTTGCAAATCGAATAAAATGAGAAAAATGTATTAAAGCTTTAACATTTTATCAATAATTTTTCGATTAATAATTAAGTTTAAATAGTGTGGAATCGAAATAATTTATTATACGGTGTTTCGAGTGGAAAATAAATACATGGTATGATTAAATGTTGACGAATCAAAACGATAATAACGTATTTTCTTTTAATATTGATAAATTTTATCGAAAATACTTAAAAGGTCCAAATCTTTTTAGGAAGCGCGAGGCTCTTGAACCTTCATTTATTCCTGATGAATTACCACATCGAAACTCTGAGATTGAAAAGATTGCGGGTATAACTGCGTGTGCTTTAAAAGGGGATGTTCCACCCAATTTCTTATGTTATGGAATGACTGGAACGGGTAAAACTGCCACTGTTCGTTATATTTCGCAAAAATTGGCTCAATATTGCACCAACAATCCTCCATGGTGGATATATATTAATTGTAATGTAGTTTCAACGCCTTATAGAATTCTAGCTCATATCTATAACACCATTGTCGGAAGAGAAAAAATCCCAGCGACGGGTTTGCCGAAAGATGTTATTCTCAAAAGATTGTTAGGTTTATTAGATCAAAAAGTTCAAAATAGCGTATGTTTTCTTGTTTTAGATGAAATTGATATCTTAATAGAGAAAAAAGGGGGAAATGAAATTCTTTATACTTTAACTAGACTTAATGAAAGCTTAGATTTATGTAGAACAAGTGTTATTGGAATCTCTAATAAACTAAAGTTTATGGAATATTTAGATTCAAGAGTTACATCGAATTTAGATCAAGAAGAACCGATTGTTTTTCACCCTTATAATGCAACCGAATTGGCAGATATTCTAAAACAAAGAGCAACGATCGCATTTCATGAAGGAATTATCGAAGAAGGAGTAATAAAGTTGTGTGCAGGGCTTGCTGCAAGGGAGCATGGAGATGCGAGAAAAGCACTACAATTACTAAGAAAAGCAGGAGAGATTGCAGAAAGAAATCAAAATATAAAAATTTTAGAAAAACACGTAGAAAATGCCCAAAAAGATATTGATAAGGATCACATCGTTGAATATATACTATCAATGCCACTTCAAGCTCAATTAACGTTAATCTCTATTTATTTATTATCTAAAAATACCCGAGAACATATAATAACTTCGGGAGACATTTACGAAGTTCATTCAGAACTAACAAATAAAATTCCGGGTGTGAAACAATTAACTCATAGAAGGATAAGTGATTATATTAATGAGTTAGCGTTAGCAGGTTTAATTACTGCCAACACGAGATCTATGGGACATTATGGGCGTACTAAAATAATAAATCTCGATATAGAAAGTGAGTTAGTAGAACGAGTTTTATCTCAAATTAAGAAGATACAGGATTATAAATTGTTACATTTCAAACCTATTTTACTTCAAACTGATAAAATCAAAGTAAAGAACTTTGTTTTTAGAAAGTTAATTTAACTTAAAAAATCCCAATTATTAATTTCATCAGCAATACTTTCAAGAAAAAATGAAGCTGATTTTTCATTTTTTTTCCTTAAAAGTAAAAATAACTTTGCTAAATGTTTACAGAATTTTTTGTTTTTAACTCTAATAGTTTGGAAATCATGGCAATTATGTTTAATAAATTTATCATTTATGGATATTTCAATATTATATGGAGCATCATTAGTGCCTTTAACTTCAGCTTTAATGATCTTACTCTTAGGATCGAATTTAATTATATTAAATGCGTTATCTGATACGGTGACTGCTCTGTTTATAGTTCCTTTATCTAAAAAGGCTTTTAATAAAGTGTTAAACTTATTTGGATTATTTTTATCAAAGTTATCAATTTCTTGTGTTTCCTTTTTGGAGGATTCAATTTTTTTTAAAATTTGAGCTTTTCTTATTATGTGCCATTTCTTTAATTTTTGTTCTAAATTTTGTGATAATTTAAACATATTATTAGGGATTTCTATTATAAAATTGTTGTCAACAACCTTTTGTATAAATTGACTTGCACTGTTAGGTGAAAAAAGGAATAAATCAAACGATAATTCGTATAACAAGTCACTTAGAGATATCGAGGGAAGTCCAATAATTTTCCATATATATAAAACCATCTCAGAATCGTTATTTCTTGGGATTGCGAAGTTCACTTAAAAATACCTATTTAATTTTTTTTAACAACTAATCAATTTTTTTAAAATCTAATGGAAAGAAGTTTAATGTGTCTAATTCAACAATGGGTACTATACCTGGAGTAGGTGTTATTCCAAAACTTCTCATATAGTCAGTTTGAGCTTGAAAGCATCCTGAATTAACTAAAGTCACATTCCTATATTTTGCAGTCCCGTTAATATGTACATGACCTGTATGAAAAATGTCAGGAATCTTATCTAATAAAAGCAGATCCTTGCTAATAGGAGCCAATTGGGTTTTTCCTCCAAAAATAGGCGCGAGGTGTCTACAAATAAGAAATTCTTTCATGGTTTCAATGGGGTTATTGATATCTAAATCATGGATTAACATATTCATGTCATGCATACTCTCCCCATGATATATAAGAGTATTAACATTATGAGTTTTTATTAAAGAGGGGTTGCCCAAGCATTTTATTCCCAAATTAATTAAATCTTCACAATATTTTTTAGGTACCGAGGGTAGAGGTAATGCATTTCTTACGGGTTCGTGATTTCCAGATACATAAAAAATTTTAATATAATCTGGAATTTCTGAAAGTAAATCTGAAGCTTTTTTAAACTGTTTGTATATATCTGTTATAATTAAATCTTTTTGTTGGTTTGGATAAACTCCGATGCCATCAACCAAATCACCGTTAATAACAAGGTATTTTATTTTTCCCGCAATATCTCTTAAATGTTTATTATTAGTTTTACCGTTTAAAAAATTTAGAAATTTTTTAAATAACCCTTCTTCAAATTCTTTACTACCAATATGTAGATCCGAAATTAATGCGATAGATAAAGGATCTGGAGATGTGTTTGGTTGAAAATCAGTCGGAATATCGATTTTTGAAATGGAATTGGCAAAAATTATCCCCCTTCTACCTTTTTCACCAGGATTAAAGGTTCCCTTGACAAATAACATCTGATCGTTGATGGTTCTTTCAATAATATTGATATTATCCAAGTTATCAGAGTTGTTTTGAATTAAAACACTAATTATACCTGTTAAATCCTCCAAAGTTAATAAATAATTTCCCTTTTTTGTTAAATGAATGTTATTAACTAAACCTATTGTAGAGATTTCAACGCTATTCGACAACCTAAAAATATTGTTAATATTAGTTGCTGAATTTGCTTCTGGTCTTCTTCTAATGAGTTTTCGAAGCTTGCTAAATTTATCGAGCGTTAATTCGTAAAATTCGTCGTACTTTCCATTCGTGTGCAATTTACCAGTTGGATCTTTTAAAATTTCGAAGATAAAATCATAATCCTTTGCTACTGGTTTAAAAAGAAAAGTTGACTTGGTAGATTCGTGTGTTTTAGCTTCAATTTTCTTCTTTGCGGGTATTTTTTCTAATTGAGTATATGTTGGAGTAGACTGAGTTCGATCTTCAGATTTCGAAGTTTTGATTAGGGTTTCAGAGGATAATGATGAAACTTCGTCGTTAAACAATTTAGTAACTGGTTTACTTGATGATTTGAAAACATTTTTTGTGTCTATGGATTCCACATCCATAGAGAGTGAATTAGATCTAGAAATTATTCGCTTTAATGACTTTTGTATTTCTTCGTTTGAAATTTCTTCTAAAACGGTTTCTGTTAAATGATTTTTAAAAGATGGGATAAAACTAGTTTCTTTAATAATAATATTTAAGTTTTTCAAGGGATTCTCAAGATTTACTATCCAGTTTAACATTGTAGGAGTAATATTAATTCCTGAGTTTACCAATTTATCTAAGATAACCCGTTTCTGCTCAGATATTTCGTTTTTCAAATCCTTTTCTTCCAAAATAGAATTATTATAATTATGATGGGATTAAGTTAAAATGTTTGTTATTAAAGAAAAAACAAGTTTTGTTTTAAATATTAGGAGGCTGTATTAATTCTTATAATATCATTATAAATTGGAAATCTCTTCAAATTAAAATAACATGATTCAATCAGCCTATTAATAAAATAATTTATTTTGAAAGTGAATATTTAGAATATTATATCCTATTTTTCTGCATTGAGATTATCAAAGTAAATTTAAGGTGTATTTATTTTATGGTAGAAATGAGTAAGGAAATGGAAGCATATTTTTTACAAATACAAAATGATGTAGATAAATGTTACGAAATTGCAGATAAGGCTCGCCAAAAAGGATTGGATCCCGAGATTTTCGTAGAATCACCCCAAGCTAAGGATTTAGCAGGAAGAGTTGAAAAGCTCGTAGGACCAGAAGGTGTAGCTGAAGTAATAAGAAATATAAAAAAGCTAGGTAAAACTGATGATGAGATAGTGTTTCAAGTAGTTTCTGACATCCTTGACCAGAAATTAGGGAAAATTGCATCATTAGATGCTAGAGTTGAGAGAGCCATTCGAGTTGGGCTCGCTATAAAAACTATGGGCGTCGTTAGTGCTCCACTTGAAGGAATATCTAAAATTCTAATTCGAGAAGATCGCCAACACAATAAATATTTATCATTATACTTTTCTGGTCCTATTAGAGCAGCAGGAGGAACAACAGCTGCGTTATGTGTGTTAATCGCAGATTATGTAAGAAAAAAGTCCAACATTCCAAAGTATGAAGCGACTGAGGGAGAGATTGGGAGATATGTTGAAGAAGTCAAGCTTTATGATAGAAGAGTTCATTTACAATATCCTTCCTCAAATGATGAAATACGATTTGCTGTAGAACATTTACCAGTGGAAATTAATGGAGATCCTACTGAAGATGAAGAGGTTTCTGCTTTTCGAAAATTACCTAGAATAGAAACGAATAATATACGGGGGGGTGCTTGTTTAGTTTTAAATGACGGGATACTTCTTAAGGCACCAAAACTCCTAAAAATAGCAAAAAATATGAAAATAGAAGGTTGGGATTGGTTAGCAAAATTAAAAAAGATTTCTCAAAGGGATGAGAAAACAGAAAAGATAGATAATAAAAATAAAGAAAAAAATTTCATAATTCCACCTAATTCGAAATATGTTTCTGAAATTATCGCTGGAAGAGCTGTATTTAGCCATCCTTCTAAAATTGGGGGGCATAGAATTCGATATGGGAGATCTCGTAATACAGGATTAGCTGCTGCTGGTTTACATCCAGCAACAATGGTGCTATTAGATAATTTTATAGCAATTGGAACGCAATTGAGAATTGAAAGACCGGGAAAAAGTGCTAGTATTTGTCCTGTTAGTTCTATAGAACCCCCCATCGTGAAGCTTAAAAATGGAAACGTAATAAGGATTCCAAATGTAAAAATAGCAAAAGAAGCGTTTCCAAATATTGAAAAAATCTTGTTTTTAGGTGATATTCTCTTTGGTTTTGGTGAATTTGCCGAAAATAATCATAGATTGGTCCCATCTGGTTACGTAGAAGAATGGTGGGCGTTAGAGTTAGAGAAAGCAATAGAAGTTGATGGAAAAATTAATTCGGAGATATTTAAGTTTGTAAAAAACCCGTTTAAAAAGATCCCCCCTGCCAAGGAGGCTTTAACTCTGGCAAAAAACTATAATATACCGTTGCATCCACTTTATACTGATTTTTGGGGAAATCTCTCAATAAGTGAGTTACAAGTTTTAAGAGAAGCTTTAATTAATGGATTTGATGAAGTCAATAAAACAATCGAATTAAAAAATAATAAAGGATTGAAACAGATATTAGAAAAAGCATTTATTCTTCATACTATTACAGAAAATAGCATCGTTCTAAATAAGACTACAATTGAAATTTTTAAAACAATTTTTAATTTAGAAGATAAAAAAATCGTTGAGAGAGGTAAAGACGACGATATTTTCACCTATTTCTCTAAAATCTCTCCTATAATTATTAGAAATAAAGCACCCTCTTTCATGGGTACTCGTATGGGTCGGCCTGAAAAGTCTGAAAGAAAAAGCATGAAAGGCATCCATACTTTATTTCCTCTTAGCGATAAAGTTGGAAACACGAGGTTGGTCGAGAAAGCAATTGAATTTGGGAAAGTGAAAATTAATCTTTGTAGAAAAAAATGCCCCAATTGCGGAACAGTCACTCCCTTTAATCTTTGTCCTAAATGTAGAACACATACAAAATTTCAGAAGATATGTCTCAAATGTAATAAAAAATTATACCCGATAAATGAAGAAAAATGTCCTAAATGCGGTAGCAAATTAAAGTTTTCTGCAGAAGCTGGTTTTAATATAAAAAATTATGCCAAATCTGTAGTAGGTCAATTAAAAACAGCATTACCAAATAAATTTAAGGGTATTTTTGGATTAACTAATAAATTTAAAGTTCCCGAACCTCTTGAAAAAGGAATTCTTCGAGCTAAAAATGGTTTACTTGTGTATAAAACTGCAGAAATTCGCTACGATGCTACTGATATTCCATTAACACATTTTAAACCAAAAGAAATAAAAACATCAATTAACCAATTAAAAGAATTAGGATATAAAAAAGACTATAAAGGGAAAGATTTAATTGATGAAAATCAGATTTTAGAACTTAAAGTTCAAGATGTTCTTCTCTCTGAAGATTGCGCAAACTATTTCATAAAACTTGCTAAATTTTTAGATGATGAATTGGAATTTTTTTATCGTATGAACCGGTTCTTTAATGTCCTAAGAAGAGAAGATTTAATTGGGCATTCAGTAGTAGGGCTTGCCCCTCATACTAGTGCGGGAATTGTTGGTAGGATCATTGGTTTTACGGGGGCACGATCTATTTACGCCCATCCCTTTTGGCATGCAGCAAAACGACGTAACTGCGATGGTGACGAAGATGGTATTATGCTACTTTTAGATCCTTTATTAAATTTTTCGAGATATTATTTACCAAGTAAAATAGGAGGTAGAATGGACGCAACTTTAGTTATTTCTTCAATTTTGGACCCAAATGAAATAGATGGTGAGGCTCATAATATTGATACTCTTTTTAAGTATCCTTTAGAGTTTTATATAGCAACCCTAAAATTTTTTATGCCATCAGAAATTGAAAAAAAAATGAATTTAGTTACAAGTCGCTTAGGAACTTCAAACCAATATGAAAATATTGGTTTTAACATACCAACGAAAGATATTAATGAGGGTCCCACGATCACGTCATACAAAACTCATAAATCAATGGAAGAAAAAATTAATGCCCAATTACACCTCGCAAAGATCATTCAAGCTGTCGATGATAAAAAAGTCGCTAAGAAGATTTTATCTACACATTTCACTCCAGACATATTAGGAAATTTAAGAAAATTTTCTATGCAGAGTTTTAGATGTGTAAAATGTAACGAAAAATTTAGACGTCCCCCTCTTTCAAATGCAGGAAAGTGTCCAAAATGCGGAAATAAAGTGATATTGACCGTTAATCGAGGAGGTATAGAAAAATATATCCCTAAAGCTTTAAAACTATGTAAAGATTTTGATTTAGATAATTATACAATTCAACGAATGGAATTAATAGAAGAATATGTTGAGAGCCTTACCAATAATCCTAAAATTAAGCAACAACAGTTATCTAATTTCTTCTGAATAGAGATTCTTTAAATCGATTGATCTTATTGCAGTATAACAAATATCTAAACATCCATTCAATTTTTGAGAAGAGCATTTGTCGGGAGTATCCTTAGATGAATGGATGAATTTAGAATCCTTATCTGAATGAAAGCAAGCTACTTGAAATGAAGATTTAGTTTTTTTAGCAAGAGATCGAAATGATAAGTGATCTGTTTTTGGTCTTGATATTTTTTTAAATTTGATTATTGGTACTTTCAATTCGATTGCGGTTTCTTCAAGTATTTTTTTTAAGTTAAAAACCCCCTTCTGGCGTTTAGAAGGTGTTGATTTCTTGTTTTCAAGGCCTATGTATGTCCCGACCATATCTATATTAATGTTAAAAGATCTATCTAAATCATAATTTTTACTTAAATAACTAAGATGCCTTTTACAGAAACTTTTAGATCCTTTCAAACCCCATTCTTCAGCACCACTCCATAAACAGATTATATCATAATTTTCAAGAGGGTTTTTTTTAAATAATTTTATAAGTTCAATTAAAATAGAAACTCCACTAGCATTATCAATCGATCCTTTGGATTTGTTGTTATCATATACAAGTAAAAATATTGTAACAGTCACGATAAATTCAATTAATGTAAATATCATAACTAATTGTAAAGTTTCTTCTGTTTTTTCACCAAATATAAAAATATTTATGATAATAAAAGAAAAAAAAACATACGGAAAAATTATAATTTTGAATAAAAAGAAGAATATTTTCTGTAATCCATAAGGAAGCTTGGATGAGAATGTGTCATAATGAGCGGATAAAATTATCACTGCTCGATTCTGATTTTTCTTCCTAGCTTTGATTTTTGCTACTACATTTTTTGATTCCTCCTTTCCTACAAAGGAAAAATTTCTAGTCTTATTAAAAAGATATTTTATTGATACATAGGCTGCTATAACTACTAAAAAACGAAAAAGTACCAGATAACAAAATAAGATAATGTATGTTAATCTCATGAAATACCTTTTGGCTCCAGTAAATGAAAAATACTCCATTCGAGATTTAATATTCTCCTTACACAATTCATTTTGAATATACAATGCTGCTTTTGTTTCGTTCACAGAAGAAGGCGAGCGATTAAAAGCTAAAGAGTAAATATGATCTATTGGTGTTTTTAGATGCTCCATTTTTGTGCTTAAAATTGTATTCATAAATTTCTTAATTCTTGTCAACTTTTTAATATATGTTTTATAATTTGCAATTTACTTTTTTTCCAATAAGAAGATTCACTTAAAATGTAATGCAGGAGGAGGGATTCGAACCCTCGAACTCCTATGAGACTAGAGCCTCGGTCTAGCACCGTTGACCAGGCTTGGCAACTCCTGCGAAGTTTTTAAATAAAATCAGAAAATTTTTTACTTTAAATTTTTAGAACTTAATAGCATTAAAGAGTAGAAATATTAAAAAATTTTATTATTTACTTTCTCTGATAATTTAATTGTAAAACTAATAGAATTTGAATCATAATAAATTAAATTAATAGTTAAGTGAAGTGCTTTGTTTTTAATAAAATTTTTATTCATAAGTTTTAACTATTTTTATTTTTTATTGAATAATCTATATTTTGAAGCCAAATTGGAGAGCTATCTCCTTTAGCCTTATTTTCATCGATAACGCGAGTTTTGGTATAAAAGGGAAGTTTTACTACATTTGTTCCATCGTATTTTTTAATTTTCTCGCGAAAATCCTCCAAGAATCTCTTTCTTTCTTTACGATCCTTCTTGTTCTTCAGTTGATTCTTTTCATATTCCCAATCAGAGTACTTAAGAATGGTCTGCCTAAGTTCTTCTGTAAGTTTACTTTCATACAACATTAATGAGCGACCAAGAATCATAAACGCTAAACGCGATTTTTTCTCATAAGCGTAAGTTACTAATTGATCGTACGCCCTTTCAATTAAAATTTTATCCATGCTTTTTGGGATTCTTCGGGGATATTTCTTCTCTTCTTCAGGTGTAAGGTGACTAGTCATAATTTCTATAAAATCAAAAGCTAATTGGGAAGCTTCGGTGTTGCCCATAATGGAATATGACCACGTTTCGATTTTTCTTCGTTTCTTTTTCAGAGTTTTTACGAAAGGTTTGCCCGACCTTATACCCATTAGTTTTCTCCCTAAGTCGTGTTCGTAAACACCTTCGAAGTCTGACGTTGGCACCTTGTCTAACGCAAGCATCAGCGCCTCGATAAATTCCTCTAATTCTATTTTGGAAAAATTGAACGGGCTAAAATTTACAATCGATTCAAACTCTGGAGGAAAAGTCCTTTCTTCCGCAAAAAGAAAAACGCGATAATCAGGAGACCATCCCCCGATAGAAGTTCCAGATTGTCCGTAATAAAAGGTAACTGGAAACATCTGACCCTTAGGTGTCTTAACAAACGTCCATATGTGAAATAATTGTTCATAGCCTCCAAATTTTATTTTTGGAATCAGAGTTTTTAAAGCTCCGCCAAAATACAAATCAAATTTCGGATCGTAATTAAGTAAGTCTTTGGAACTTTTTATTGAACCTTGAATTTTTAAAGACTTCTTATAAACATCTCTAAAAGCGCCCACAGAACAGAGTTTACTGCTTCCATCACCAATAATAAAAGAGTTTTTAGATTCGTAATCGTAATCCCTAAAAACAAATCCATAATTGTTGAAACCGATTGCTCCTTTCTTGAGGTTATCCCTCCCTTCAACGGCATCTGATACCAACCTAATTAAACGACTAATGTTCAACATTTTTTTTTACAAATACTTATAGAAGAATCTTTATACTTATTAGATATCCTATAAAAAATAAAACAATTTAAGAATTTAAATTCTTACTCCTTACTCCTTAACCTTGATGCAAATATCTTTCAATCCAATCTTCTGAAAGACCTTTCAAATAATCCTTTGCTCTTCTAGATTGTCTTAATACCTCATAAAATTTTCTATTTGAATGGAAAATATCGAACGAGTACTCTTGATAACGGTCAAATGTTTTCTCATGATTTCCGTCAAATCCAAGAAATTCCTTATATTCCTCTGAGGTTATTATTCTTACGTTTTCAAGGTGTTTTGACCCGTCATCCTCGTCAATAGCTTCCTGAAGCTGCTTATTAATGTTCGCAATATCTCTATCGTTCTTTTGCCCTAATAAAACGATTATTAACAATCGATCTTCTGACTGATAATGCTTATCGAGTTTATCAAATATGAATTGAAGGTTTGAAGAAAAAGTATAATCAACCGTAATAAGTTTAATTAAATCTGGAATTGATACTATATTCTGAAGGGCTTCAATTTTCTTTCTGAACGCGTCGCTTCTTTCAATAATATTATCTGGTTTAAATCCACGAGGATATTTGACATATTTTTCGTGAGCACATTTAACGCCTTTAGATCTTAAATATTCAATTACAACTTGCTCGTATAACGGATGAATAACCATACCTATTCTACTAGTTGAGATCTGTTCAATATTTAAATATCTAGTGATTGCGTCTTTAGCGATAGAGCATTCTTCAATGTTTTTATCTATACCAACTTGTAACGCATCAAATATATTACCCAGCTGATAAGATGGAGCTCCTTCTCGTAATTGACCGCTTAAAAGTAGCCTATATTTATTAGGAGAAACTTCCGTTGATAATTCACTTAATGTGTAATATCCATAGGGATTTTTGTCATGAATATATTGCTTCAGATTTGCTGGATTTTTATGTCTAAGTTTTGTTAAAGCGTGCAAAGTAAGACAGATAGAATAAAACTTCAACCCGCCTAAACGGCTTTCTTCAATGCTCTCTTTCTCAACGAGAGTCATATATGATAATTGGGTTATTTTCTGCTTAAAATCCTGGAATTTATCAGAGTCTGTAAATCCAAAATTTAATTCACCATTAAGATATATGTTGATAATAAGGTTAAAATATTTAGTAAACTCCTCATAGTAAACATTTTTAGATCTAAATTTTCTCAGATAATGGTTTCCCATTTTAAACTTATTTGTTGATATATCATATTCATTTAAAACACCAAAGTCTGTATAATCGTCGATATAAGTAAGAAGTTTCATGACAAAGTAATCACCTCCAGTATAATGTTCTCTTATATAATTATCTATTAAGCTTTTAGCAACCAATTTTACGTCCCTTAAATTAATGTGGTTAAATATTTGCTCAATAGAATCTCTAAGATTTCGGATATAGAACTGGTGATATCGTCCAAAAGTGAAGTCTTGATTAGGACTATCTAACGTCTTTAACATATTCTTTATCACTTCGTCAGAGAGTCCTCCTAGAATTAAACCTAAATTATGAGCAGAGATTGAGTCTGGAGCTCCTCCGTGAGGTCTTGTAAATGTTCCATCCATCTTTCTAAATAACAATCCAAAACTATTACTTTCACTGTAAGCGCGTTCGAGCTTTCCTTTATTCTTAAATATTAAATTCAACAATGTTTTAAACAAGATAGAATCCAGATTATCACGATCTGTTAAGGGGTATTTTAAATTCGAATCGTAAGGATCGAAACCGGATAATTTCACGTCATCGAAAAATCTCTGCTTTGCTTCTTCTTGCTGCTCACGGATATTCTTAGAATTTTCTTCTCCTGAATTTATAAATTCATCTAGCTTCTTTTGATTCTTTTTGACTTTTTGCTTTTCATCTCTTATGAATGTTGCTCCCGGATCGTCGTAGCCTTTATGATAAGCTCTCCTTCTTGAGGGATCAAGAGGTGTCATAATAACGTGACCTCCCACGACGGGAATCGCTGCTTCGACGGGAGTGCTTTCGAGTAAAGGGTTTGGTATAGTAGAAACAGGGAAGACTTTTGGTAAGTTGCTTTCGGGTTGCGTGTTTACGGGTTTTTTGCCGAGTTCAGTCTTTTGCATCTCGAGATCCATGGCGTTTTTCGAGAGCATCGCCGCGTTTCTCGTTGCTAAGAACTTGTTTTGCGTTCTTGCGTCGATTCTGGACCCGATACCACCACCGAGCTTGCTGATGGCGTACAGGTTAAACCCTGCGAGGGAAGGCGCAATCAGAGAGAGGCCCGTAAAGATTCCGGTGGCAAGTAATTGCCCGAGGGAAATTTTGTCTTCCATGTAGGTGCCTTTTAAAATTTTTAGCTCGGCCATCTTCGCGGTTAAGAATTGTTCGT
>Ga0209345_10003671_pt1 | contig 15573 bp, 15 predicted proteins | sample Cruoilmetagenom7_FD_187294 | JGI IMG/M metagenome (GOLD analysis project Ga0209345, IMG submission 187294) | Oil polluted marine microbial communities from Coal Oil Point, Santa Barbara, California, USA - Sample 7 (SPAdes) (version 2) | ecosystem: Environmental > Aquatic > Marine > Oil seeps ... | reverse complement strand
AATCCAAAATTGGGACATATTACTACTTTTGGAGGTCATCCAGTCATAGCAGCTGCGGCCAACGCTACACTTAAAACACTTTTAAAATCTAATTTAATTAAAGAGTCGCTTAGAAAAGAAGAATTGATTAGAAGTTTGTTAATTCACCCTTTAATTACTGAAATTAGAGGAAAAGGTTTAATGTTGGCTGTCATTACTAAATCTGAAGAAATTACCAATAAAGTTATTCTTAAATCTTTAAAAAACGGACTTATCTTATTTTGGCTTTTGTTTGAAGGAAAAGCTATTAGAATAACCCCACCACTTACCATTTCTGATGATGAAATAAAAAAAGGCTGTGCAATTATTTTGTCTATTTTAGATGAAATTCAACCAAAAATATAAATTTTATATTTTTAATTATTTTGAGTTAAATATTTGTTAATGCGATATTTAACGTAGATTTTATTGTAACAGTTTTTTCAATTAAACGTCTTTTAAATAGAAGTACTACTTAAAGACCACGATTATGAAAACTATTAATTTAAGCACACCAGCAGGGAACAGAAAAAAAGTTGTATTTATAAATTTTACAAATACAAAAAGACTACAATGGAATCGTTTTAGACGCTTTGGTTTAAATGCTTTTAACACTTGAACAAATGCCCTTATAAAAAACTTTTTAACGCCAGTTTATAACTTTGCAATCCAAAACCAGCAATAACACCTTTTGCATTAGGTGCAATATAAGAAACGTGTCTAAAGTCTTCTCTAGAATGGACGTTTGAAATATGAACTTCAACAACAGGTGTTTCAATTCCTTTTATAGCGTCTCCAATAGCAATCGAAGTATGAGTATAAGCTCCAGCATTTAAAATAACACCATCGTATGAAAAACCTACTTCGTGAAGTTTGTTTATAATTTCACCTTCAACATTACTTTGAAAATACGTTAAATCAATATTCGTGTATTTCTTTTTCATATCAGCAAAAAAATCATCAAACGATAAGCTACCGTAAATGGTAGGCTCTCTTCTACCTAATAAATTTAAATTTGGGCCGTTAAGTATTAGTATTTTCATTTGTTATTTTAAATTATTTCAAATGTAAAGAATTCAATTCAGTTGTAATAAAACTATTCATCAAATTTATAGGTTAATCCTACTTGAATAAAATTAAGTTTTTGATTACTATGATATCCAAAGTCTCTAAAATTAGATAAAGCTAAATTATAACGTGCATCGATAGTTAATTCATCTGAAATTAAAAAACCAAAACCAGCACTTGCTGCTAAGATAAATTTCTTATAGTTTTTATCCTTATTAATATCAACTCCATGTACAGAAAGCAAAAATTGAGATTCAGGACCTCCATATATTTCAAAATTACCACCTAATTTATATTTAAATAAAACTGGTATATGCAACAGTCCTACATTTTCATCAATTTTGTTTTTATTTACTGAATAATAAAGTTCTGGCTGAACGGAAAAATTTACACTCCTCCTAAACTCCATAAAAGCTCCTATATAAAATCCAGTTTTATTAACATGAGTTACACCTTCATCTGTGAGTTTATCCTTAATATCCACAAAATGGGCTCCACCTTTCACCCCAAAAACATTTAAACTTTGAGCTGAAATATGCTTGAAATTTAATAAAACTACAATTAAGAATGCCAATAAGGAGATTTGTCTTTTCATCATTTACACATTTAGAAATACTAAGGTATTTAAAAAAAATTAATTGAACACATAGTCAGATTTATAATTGATTATATTTACATATATGAAACGAGCATATTAAAAAGTTTATACCAAACGAAATGACAAAGAGCGAACAGCATGCCTGTACTGAGCGGAGTCGAAGTGTGACCTTTAAAAAAATATTATAGCTACATGAAATGGAACAATGCCTTAAATGATTATCTTATCTTTTTAAAAATTGAAAAAGGATTGTCCGAAAATTCAATTTTAAGTTATTCAAGAGATGTTAAGAAATTAATACTATTTCTGGAAGAAAATGAAATTGACATTTCACCAATAAAGATTCAGCAAGAAACCTTACAGCAATTTATTTACAACGTTTCAAAAAAATTAAACCCTCGATCGCAAGCGCGTTTAATTTCAGGATTGAGAAACTTTTTTGATTATCTCATTTTTGAAGATTACCGAAAAGTGAATCCCACAACTTTAATTGAATCTCCAAAAATTGGAAGAAAATTACCCGATACACTTTCAATTGAAGAGATTGATATACTAATAAACTCCATTGATTTAAGTAAACCTCAAGGCGAACGAAATAGAACCATTATTGAAACCTTATATAGTTGTGGTTTGCGAGTTTCGGAACTTATTACCTTAAAAATTTCCGATTTATTTTTTGACGAAGGCTTTATTAGAGTCATTGGTAAAGGGAATAAACAACGTTTTGTTCCTATAAATACTCAAACAGAAAAGTACATTCAGTTTTATTTAAAGAATATTAGAAATCATGTTGAAATTAAAAAAGGGTTTGAGGACACTGTTTTTTTAAATAGAAGAGGAAAAATGTTAACTAGAGTTATGATTTTTACCATTATTAAAAATTTAGCTAAAAAAGCAGGCTTTAAAAAAAATATAAGTCCACATACTTTTAGACATTCTTTTGCAACGCATTTATTAGAACGTGGTGCAGATTTGAGAGCTATACAGCAAATGCTTGGGCACGAAAGCATTACAACTACCGAAATTTATATGCACTTAGATAAAACCTTTTTAAAAGAAGTTGTGAACACATACCATCCTAGAAAATAAAGAGATTACCCTAAAAGAAATAATTATCAAGTTTGACGTTTATTGAAAGAAAAAGTATTTATTTTGTGTTTTGTATTGAACTTCTTTTTATAAATATTAAAAAAAATCCGGTAATTATAAATGGAATACTCAAAATTTGTCCCATATTGATTATCATTCCATCTTCAAATCCAACTTGGTTTTCTTTAAAAAATTCAATAATAAATCTAGCAGAAAAAACCAAAACTAAAAGCATTCCAAAAATAAGCCCGTTAGATTTTTCTTTATTCTTTTTATAAATACGTATTAATATTCCAAATATTAAAAGATATGAAAATGCCTCATAAAGTTGAGTTGGATGCCTTGGTATTAAATCATCTCTCTGAAAAATAACGCCCCAATTTCCATTTGTTGGTTTTCCATAAATTTCAGAATTCATAAAATTCCCTAATCTAATAAATGTAGCTACTATTGGTGTAACAATTGCAATTCTATCTAGTACCCATAAATAGTTTATTTTATACTTTTTGCAATATAGCCCAATTGCAATTAAAGTTCCAATTCCTCCTCCGTGACTTGCTAATCCTTGAAATCCAATAAATTGATAAGAATCTCCAATTTTTTTAATTGGCAGTAAAATTTCAAGTGGATTTTGAAAATAATAGGAGGGGTCATAAAACAAACAATGTCCAAGTCTTGCTCCCAAAACAATTCCAACAACAATATAGATAAACAACTTTTCTAAATTTTCAATTGGTATATTTTCTTTAATGTAAATGCGTTTCGCAACGTAATTAGCTAAAAGAATACCAGTTATGAAAAATAAGCCATAATATTTTAATGGGAAAGAATCTGTTATCCAATAAATTACAGGGTCGAGATTCCAATTTAAAATTTTATCATTCATTTGTAATTGAAAATTTTCACCCTATAAATACTTATAGTAATGTTTTAAATAAATTACTTAGCTACGTTAACGGCTCTAGTTTCACGAATAACAGTTACTCGAACTTGTCCTGGATACGTCATATCATTTTGTATTTTTTGCGAAATATTAAATGATAATTCTGAAGCTTTAGCATCATTAACTTTTTCGCTCTCAACTAAAACACGTAATTCTCTACCAGCTTGAATTGCATAGGCTTTTTGTACTCCACTAAATCCGAAAGCAATATCCTCTAAGTCTTTTAAACGTTGAATGTATGAATCCAATACTTGACGTCTTGCACCAGGTCTTGCTCCTGAAATAGCATCACAAACCTGTACAATAGGAGCTATTAAAGTCTTCATTTCAATTTCATCGTGATGCGCTCCAATAGCGTTGCAAATTTCTGGTTTTTCGTTGTATTTTTCAGCCCATTCCATACCTAATAATGCGTGTGGAAGTTCACTTTCAGATTCTGGCACTTTTCCAATATCGTGTAGTAATCCTGCTCTCTTAGCCATTTTTGCATTCAATCCTAATTCAGCAGCCATTAAACCACATAAATTAGCAACTTCTCTTGAGTGTTGTAATAAGTTTTGACCGTATGACGAACGGAATTTCATTCTACCAATAGTCTTGATTAATTCAGGGTGCAATCCGTGAATACCTAAATCAATTACAGTACGCTTTCCAACTTCAATAATTTCTTGCTGAATTTGTTTTTCTGTTTTTTTAACGATCTCTTCAATTCGTGCTGGATGAATTCTACCATCAGTTACTAGTTTATGAAGTGATAATCGTGCTATCTCTCTTCTAACAGGATCAAAACAAGATAAAATAATAGCTTCAGGAGTATCATCTACTATAATTTCAACTCCAGTTGCTGATTCTAAAGCGCGAATATTTCTACCCTCACGTCCAATAATCCTACCTTTAACATCATCCGACTCAATATTAAAAACAGACACACAATTTTCAACAGTTTGTTCCACACCAACTCTTTGAATAGTGTTTAGAATAACTTTTCTCGCTTCTTGTTGTGCCGTTAATTTAGCTTCTTCAATAGTATCTTGAATATGCGCCATAGCATCAGATTTAGCTTCATCTTTTAAAGATGTAACCAATTCTTTTTTAGCATCATCGGCAGATAATCCAGATATTACTTCTAAATTTTCAATTTGTTTTCTGTGAAGTTTGTCAATTTCATCATTTCTACGATCTAAATAAGTAACTTTCTTATCATATGCAGCAACTTTCGAACTTAATTCGCTATTTAATTTTTTATTCTTATCTAATTCCTGGGAAACTTGTGCTTCTTTATCTCTAATACGTTTTTCCGTATCAGCCATTTTTTTATCGCGAGAAATAATTACTTTTTCGTGTTCTGATTTTAACTCGATAAATTTTTCTTTGGCTTGAAGTATTTTCTCTTTCTTAACAGCATCTGCTTCTATTTTTGCTTCTTTAAGCATAGAAGCCGCTTCTTTTCTTGTATTTCTTAATATCTTAGTTGCTTTCTTTTTTTCTAACAATTTTGCAATAATGTAACCTATTGCCAATCCTAATCCTATACCTATAATAATAGGCATTATATATTCTACCATGGTTGAAATTTGTATATAAAAAAACCTACATTAGTTGGGTTTTATGTAAACTCCTAAAAAAACAAGTTTAGAGCTAACTAACTGGTCGAGGATCCGTTCAAAGACGGCTTGCTCTAATAGTATAGACTCACTCTTCATAAAAATGTGACGTTGAGTTTAACAAACAATAACTAATGTAGGCAGTATTATTAATTAATATTATTTTAAAGAACTTAGTTGTTTAAATGCTCATCTAACATTGCATTTAAATCTTCAATTTTTTTTGTTGCTTCAATTATTTCATCTTCGTTATTAATGGCTTTAATTTCAATTAATGATGCAAATTGTAAGGCACACATTGCCAAAACATCTTGTTTATCACTAACTGCATAGTTTTGTTCATATTTCAAAACCAAATCATTAATCTTTTTTGCTGCTTTTCGCATTCCCTCCTCTTCATTTTCATTTTTCACATTCAGTGGGTAAACTCTACCAGCAATTGTTATTCTAATTTTTAATGATTCTGCCATTTATTTTAAAGATCTTATTCGTTTAACTGAACTATACAAGCATCAATTTCACGAATTAAAGCGTTTATTTTGAGTTTCGTTTCTCTCTTATCTTCTTTACTGCCTTCTATAGTTTTAGCTATTTTTAAAGAATTATAACTATTCTCTAATTCTTTAAAAACACGCTTTTCTTCGGCTAATTTGTATTCTAATTGTCCTATTTTATTGTATAAAATCTCATTTTCATTTTTTAAAAAACTATAATTTTCTAAAAGAACTTTGAGTTTATTTTCAATTAAATCAACAACTTTTTTTATAGTACTCATATATACCGCAAGAATAAACTATAAATACAAAGTTAATGTTCCAATATCAATATTACAACTGTTTTCTTTCATTTTATCAAAAAAGAGTTATTTAACTTTAAATATGAAGTTATATTCAATTAATAAAAAAAATTATTTCCTATTTTAGCAGAAACCATTTTTTGTGAAAAATATTGTATTCCTTTTTTTATGTTGCTTTTCTGTTGGAACTTTCGCGCAAGGTGATGTTTCTAATTCAGAAAAATATCCTACTAATTATTTTAGAAGTCCTTTGGATATTCCCTTGGTTTTATCTGGAACTTTTGCCGAATTACGAACAAATCACTTTCATTCGGGATTAGATATAAAAACACAGGGTGTTCAAGGAAAAAATGTTTTTGCAGCGGCAGATGGTTATGTTTCTCGAATTAAAATAGCGCATTGGGGATATGGAAAAGCACTTTACATTACGCATCCTAATGGTTATACTACAGTGTATGCGCATTTAAAAAAATTCAATAAAAAAATTGAAGATTACATTAAGAAACAACAGTATAAAAAGGAAAGCTACGAAATTCAATTATTTCCTTCATCAACAACTTTACAAGTTAAAAAGGATGAAATTGTAGCTTTTTCGGGTAATTCAGGAGGTTCTGGAGGCCCACATTTACACTTTGAAATTAGAGATACAAAATCGGAAAAACCTATTAACCCCTTATTTTTTGGAATCGAAATTGAAGATTCAAAAAAACCAAGAATAAATACATTAATTGGATATTCGTTAGCCGAAAATTCTCACATCAATAAAATTGCAATTCCAAAACAGCTAAATTTAATTCCACAACAAAATGGTGATTTAAAAGCAAGTAAAATTACCGCTTTTGGCAAAATTGGTTTCGGAATTAACGCTTATGACCAACTAGACGGTGCTTATAATAAAAATGGATTGTTTAGTTTAGAAATGTTAGTCAACGGAAAAAAAGTGCACGACTTTAAAGCTGCCTCTTTTTCATTTTCTGAATCGAAATACATTAATTTATTAATCGATTATGAACGAAACTATACATTAAAACAACGTGTTCAAAAGTGCTTCATTGAGCCTAAAAATAAATTAAGTGTCTATAAAAATTCGGTGAACAATGGTATTATAACTATTGAAGATGGTTTAAATTATAATGTTGAAATCATTGCAAAAGATTTCAAAGGGAATACTCAAAAAATAACGATTCCAATTATTGGAAAAAAGGACTCTATTATTGTAAAACCTAAAATTGTTACTTCTCCTTATGCCATAGCATATTCACAATTCACTAAATTTAAACAAGAAAATATTACAGTTTCGTTCCCAGCAAACGCTTTTTATGAAGATTTCTTCTTAAATTTTAATGTAAAAGATTCAATTGCTGAAGTTCACGAACCAAGTATTCCAATTACTAAAAACTACAGATTGGCCTTTAGCACAGCTAACATTGATGTTGCTAAAAAAGCTAAAATGTACATTGCAAGTATAAATAAAAATGGATACACACAATTTGTGTCTTCTAAGAAGAATGAAACTACCATTTATGCTTTAACCAAAAAATTAGGAAAGTTTAAATTAGAAACCGATTTTAAAAAACCCAAAATTGAATTGTTGAATTTTAAAGATAAACAGTGGGTAACTAATTTCAATTATTTAAAAGTAAAGATTTCAGACGCGGATTCTGGAATTAAATTGTATCGAGGTGAAATTGATGGTGAATGGGTTTTATTTGAATATGAACCTAAAAGCAACTTATTAACTTATAATTTAAACGATAAAAATTTTACTGAAGCTGAACATAGTTTAAAGTTAAAAGTAACCGATAATGTTGGTAATACAACGATTCTTGAAACTACTTTTTTTAGAAAAAAATAACTTATTGTGAAACATAAAATAGTCTTCTTTTTATTTATTTCACTTACTTTTTCTTTAACTGCGCAAGAAGTTATCATTAAAGGAATTGTAACAAATAAAGATAAGAATCCAATTTCTGGAGTTGCAGTTGTTGCTTCAAATAAAGGAACAACCACGAATACTAAAGGCGAATATTCTTTAGTAATTTCAAATAAAAGAAAAGTACTCATTTCTTTCACACATATATCCTATAATATTTTAAAAAGTGAAATTGAAATAACTTCAAACAATATTAACTTCTCGCCCTCTCTTACCCTTAAAGTTGAAAAAATAAATGAAGTTAAAATTGTTAGTGATAAAAACAAAGCTGAAGGTTTAATTTCAATTAATAAAGAATTAGTCAATAATATTCCTGGCGCAAATAATGGCATTGAAAATGTGATTATGACGTTGGCTGGTGTTAACAACAACAACGAGTTAAGTACACAATACAACGTACGAGGTGGAAATTTTGATGAAAATCTGGTGTATGTTAATGGTATTGAAGTTTACCGTCCGTTTTTAATAAGATCGGGACAACAAGAAGGTTTGAGCTTTGTAAATTCTAAAATGATTGAAAATGTAAAATTTTCAGCAGGTGGATTTCAAGCTAAATATGGCGACAAACTTTCATCGGTTTTAGATATTAATTATAGAGTTCCACAAGAGTTTTCAGCAGAAATTAATGCAAGCCTTTTGGGTGGAAGTGCGACCGTTGAAGGAATTTCAAAAAATAAAAAATTAGCAGCACTTCTTGGATTTAGATATAGAAATAATAGTCTTTTTATTAATTCAAAAGATATTGAAACCAACGCAAATCCAAATTTTACCGATCTTCAAGCATATTTGAGTTATGTAATTAACCCGAAACTTAAAATTAATTTTCTTGGTAATTATTCACTCAATAATTATAATTATACACCAAAAACCAGAAGAACCAAGTTTGGAACAATCGCCAATCCAACGGAATTAATTGTTTATTATGAAGGCAATGAAAAAGATAAATTTAAAACTGCTTTTGGAGCTTTAAAAGTAGATTATTTGGTAAATAAAAACTTAAACTTAAGCTTATCAAATTCTGTATATCATTCTATTGAAGAAGAATATTACGACATTTTGGCTAATTATAATTTAGGTGAAGTTAATAACGATTTTTCTTCTGAAGATTTTGGAAATGTTAGCAATGTTCAAAGTATAGGTTCACAACTTAACCACGCCAGAAATGATTTAGATGCACTACTTTTTAATTCTAAAATTAGCGGAACTTATAAAAAAGAAAATTATCAAATCGATTTCGGATTAAAATTTCAGAGTGAAGATATCCGAGACAGAATTAAAGAATGGGAAGTTATCGATTCCATAGGATTTAATGTTCGGCCAATTCATCATCAACCAAATCTGCAACCATACGATCCTTATACGGGAGAAATTGAACCTTATAAAAGTATTAACACAAGAAATAATGTAAAAATTGACAGGTTGGTTTGGTTTGCTCAATACAGCAAAGTAGCCTATTTAAACAAAAATAAAATACGATACAATCTAGGATTACGATCACATAATTGGAATGTTCATATTCCAAACCAAGAATCGATTAACAAAATTATTTATAGTTTAAGAAGTCAATTCTCTATAAAACCAGATTGGGATAAAGATATGCTGTTTAAAGCTTCGGTTGGTATGTACAACCAACCTCCTTTTTACAAAGAACTTAGAGATTTTGACGGTGAAATTAATTCAAATGTTGAAACCCAAAAATCAGTACATTTTGTACTCGGAAACGACTATAGTTTTAATATTTGGAATCGACCTTTTAAATTAAAAACTGATATTTATTATAAAATATTAAATAACATAAATTATTATACTGTAGATAATGTAAAAATTAATTACAGTGCTACCAACAACACAAAAGGCTATGCAGCGGGAATTGATTTTAGATTAAATGGTGAATTTGTTCCTGGAACTGAAAGCTGGGTTAGTATTGGCTTCTTAAAAACGGAAGAAAACATATCAAATCAAGGAAATATTGCAAGACCAACCGATCAACGATTTAAATTTGGAATGCTTTTTCAAGATTATGTCCCAAACATTCCTAATTTAAAGATGTATTTAAACTTAGTATTTAATTCTGGGCTTCCTGGAGGTTCTCCTTCTTACGCGAATCCTTACGAATACCAAAACAGACTAAACTCGTACAAGCGTGCAGATATTGGCATTTCTTATGTTATTTCAGAAAGTGAAAAATTAAAAAATAAGATATGGCTTCAGAAATTTAAAGAATTGGCCATTGGTTTTGAAATTTACAATATGTTCGATGTTACCAACTCAATTACAAATACTTGGGTACGAGATTCATATTCAAAACAACAATTTGCTGTTCCAAATTATATGACTCCTCGAGTTTTTAATTTAAAATTGGATTTTAAATTTTAATCCAATATTTGACTAGTATGTTGCTTAGTTTTCACTTTTAAAATTACATCTTCAATAATTCCTTTTTCGTCAATAACAAAAGTCGTACGGTGAATTCCTTCATATTCTCTACCCATAAATTTTTTAGGACCCCAAACACCAAAAGCATTGATAACGTATTTATCTTCATCAGCTAATAATGCAAATGGTAATTCATTTTTATTTATGAAGTTTTGTTGTCTTTTAGCTGAATCTGCACTTACACCTAAAACATCGTAACCTTTTGCTAAAAAAGTTTGATAATTATCTCTTAAATTACAAGCTTCCATAGTACATCCAGGAGTACTCGCTTTTGGGTAGAAAAAAAGTACTAATTTCTTTCCTGAAAAGTCAGATAGTTTTACAGTATTTCCTTGTTGGTCTTTAGATTCAAAATTTGGAGCATTATCTCCTATTTTTAATGTTGTCATAATTATTTTTAGTTACAAAGATTCAAAGGTAATAAGTAGCAAAGTAAAATACTAATCGCTTTAATTTTTTAGTTAAAATTACATCAGCTTTGTATCTTTGATCCCAAGCAACCTAATTTAAAAAAAATGAATAAAAAAGAAAGAGTACAATTTGTAATTGATACTTTAGAACGTATTTATCCTGAAACACCAATACCGTTAGAACATAAAGATCCTTATACCTTATTAATAGCTGTATTAATGTCAGCTCAAAGCACCGATGCTCGCGTAAACATTATTACTCCATTATTGTTTGAAAAGGCCGATAATCCTTACGATATGGTAAAGTTAAGTGTTGAGGAAATTAGAGAAATTATAAAACCTGTTGGATTATCACCTATGAAATCGAAAGGTATCTACGGTTTATCGAAAATATTAATTGAAAAACACGATGGTAAAGTTCCACAGAATTATGAAGACTTAGAAGAATTACCAGCAGTTGGTCATAAAACTGCTGCCGTAGTAATGAGTCAAGCTTTTGGAATTCCTGCTTTTCCTGTTGATACACATATTCATAGATTAATGTACAGGTGGAATTTAACCAATGGGAAAAATGTTGTTCAAACTGAAAAAGATGCTAAAAGACTGTTTCCAAAAGAATTATGGAATAAACTTCATCTTCAAATAATTTATTATGGAAGAGAATATTCTCCAGCACGTGGCTGGAATATTGAAAACGACATAATATTCAAAAGTATTGGAAGAAAATCAATTGTGAAATAAAAAAACCCATTTTAATTAAAAAATGGGTTAAAGAACATTAATTCAAATATAATTCAATATTGTAGTTTTTGTTGGTTTTAATTACTCTCAATTGCTTGGAGTAATTTAATAAATATTGAATTGTTTCGTTTCTAGGTTGCTCCATAATTGGAGACTTTTCAGAGTAAAGTTTCATCATATATTATTGGTTTATAATAAGGTAACGATGAAATTTTACCAATATTGTTTAATTCACTAAAATAATATTATACTTTTCAATTAATTTTCTCAAATTTATTAAAGCATAGCGCATACGCCCTAATGCCGTATTAATACTTACGTTTGTATTTTCCGCAATTTCTTTAAAGCTCATATCTCTATACATACGCATAATTAAAACTTCTTTTTGATCGTCTGGCAATTCTTTTATTAATTCCCTAATATCATCTAAAATCTGATTCTTTATTAACTGTTTTTCAACATTTAATACTTCATCACTAATTACAGTAAAAATATCAAATTCATCCGTATTTTTAAAAGTAGGAATTCTTTTATTTCTTCTAAAATGATCTATAACTAAGTTATGAGCAATTCGCATTACCCAAGGCAGAAATTTCCCTTCTTCATTGTAAGCTCCTTTCTTTAAGGTATTTATAACTTTAATAAAAGTATCTTGAAAAATATCTTCTGCTACATCTCTGTTTAATACTTTTGATAAAATAAAACTAAAAATACGCTGTTTATGACGCTTAATTAATAGCTCTAAGCTTTTCTCACTTCCATTAATATAATTGCTGACCAAAACGCCATCGGTGGTAATAACTTTACTTTCCATAATAAAAATACATTATAGGGGTTAATTGATTTGTATTTATTTTTAAAAAGTAATTTTGTTATATAAGCGTTCGTTTTTGAATTGTTAATCAAATATGGTGTATATTTTTTTTATTAGCAAATTTTATACCGATAAAACCAAAAATTTTTATTTTTTTTAACAATTTTAACTTCCTAAGCTAAATTTAATCAACTTATTCTAAAAAGTACAATGATATAAGTATTCTCATAAAATGTAATTATATTTGCCTTTATTTAATTTTAAAGGAAAAAATGACCACAAATTTCGCCAACCTTGACCCCAAAAAAAACATTTTAATTAAAGGTGCAAGTTTGCATAATTTAAAAGGAATCAATGTTGTTATTCCTAGAAATAAATTGGTAGTAATTACTGGTTTATCTGGCTCAGGAAAATCTAGTTTAGCATTTGACACATTATTTGCTGAAGGTCAAAGACGTTATGTTGAAAGTTTGTCGTCTTATGCTCGTCAGTTTTTAGGAAGATTGAATAAGCCAAAAGTTGACTATATTAAAGGCATAGCTCCTGCAATAGCTATTGAACAAAAAGTAAATTCAACAAATCCACGTTCAACCGTAGGTACTTCAACCGAAATATATGATTATTTAAAACTGCTTTTTGCACGAATTGGTATAACCTACTCACCTACTTCAGGAAAAATTGTAAAGAAACATACTGTAACCGACGTTATTAATTTTATAAAAACGTTGGAAGTAAATTCAAAATTACTTTTACTTGCTCCAGTTCATATTCCTAATGAAAGAAGTGTTGTACAAGCTTTAAATATTTTAGCACAACAAGGTTATGCCAGAATAAAGTATAAAGGCAAGATTTTAAGATTGGAAGAAATTTCGGAAGAAATTGAACACGATTTTTTATTGGTTGTGGATAGAATTGTGGTAAAAAACGATGAAGATTTTTTTAACCGTTTAGCCGATGCAATTCAAAACGCCTTTTTTGAAGGCAAAGGAGAATGTATTGTTGAAAATTTAAATTCAAAGGAACAAACATTATTCAATAACAGATTTGAACTTGACGGTTTGCAATTTCTAGAACCAAACACTCATTTGTTTAGTTTTAACAATCCGTATGGTGCTTGTCCAAAATGCGAGGGTTACGGAAATATTATTGGTGTAGATGAAGATTTAGTAATACCAAATACTGCTTTATCTATTTATGATAATGCCATTATGCCTTGGAAATCGGATTCTTTTGCAAAATTTAAGAATGACTTAGTAAATAACGCTTATAAATTCGACATTCCAATTCATAAGCCTTGGTATGAATTAAGTGAAGAACAAAAGCGATTAATTTGGACTGGAAATGAAGCTTTTAACGGTATAAACCACTTCTTCACTCATTTAGAAGAGCAAAGTTATAAAATACAATATCGGGTTATGTTATCTCGCTATAGAGGAAAAACAAAATGTCCTGCTTGTAATGGTAAAAGACTTAGACCTGAGACCAATAACATTAAAGTTGGTGGTAAAAATATTAATGAGTTAATCGATTTATCGTTGAATGATTTAGCTCGTTTTTTCAAAGAAATTAAATTAAATAAGCAACAAATAGATATTAGTAAACGTATTTTAACCGAAATTAATAACCGTTTGCAATTTTTAATTGATGTTGGCTTAAGTTATTTAACATTAAACAGAACTTCAAATACATTGTCTGGTGGCGAAAGTCAAAGAATTAATTTAGCAACTTCTTTAGGAAGTAGCTTGGTAGGTTCGATGTATATTTTAGATGAGCCTAGTATTGGTTTGCACCCAAAAGATACCGAAAAGCTTATAACCGTACTAAAACATTTACGCGACTTAGGAAATACGGTTATTGTTGTAGAACATGACGAAGATATTATGAAGGCTGCCGATAAAATTATTGACATTGGACCAGAAGCCGGAACTTTTGGAGGTGAAGTCGTTGCTGAAGGATCTTATAAAGAAATTTTAAAAATGGATTCTTTAACTTCAAAATATTTGAATTACTCCATGAAGATTGAAGTTCCAAAAGAAAGAAGGAAAAGTGAGAAAGTTTTAAATATTATTGGTGCACGCGAGCACAATTTAAAAAACATCGATGTTACTTTTCCTTTAAATTGCTTTACAGTTGTAACTGGTGTTTCTGGTAGTGGAAAAAGTACATTGGTAAGTAAGATTTTGTATCCAGCAATTCAGAAAAAAATTGGTGGTTATGGAGAAAAAGTTGGACAATTTACCGAAATTAAAGGCGATTTTGACAGTATAGATCACGTAGAATTCATCAATCAAAATCCAATTGGTAGATCTAGCCGATCAAACCCTGTAACCTATATTAAAGCTTATGATGACATTCGTGCTTTATTTGCTTCAGAAAAATTATCGAAAATTAGAAATTACCAACCTAAACATTTTTCTTTCAATGTTGAAGGTGGACGTTGCGAAGTCTGCAAAGGAGATGGAGAAGTAACCATTGAAATGCAATTTATGGCCGATGTTCATTTAGAGTGTGAAACATGTAAAGGAAAAAGATTTAAAAAAGAAGTACTGGAAGTTAAATTTCACGATAAATCGATAAATGATGTGTTAAACAGCACCATTGACAATGCCATTTCATTTTTCTCAGAACATAGTGAAGATAAAATTGTAAAAAAATTGCAACCTTTACAAGATGTTGGTTTGGGTTATGTAACCTTGGGGCAATCATCCTCTACTCTATCTGGTGGAGAAGCTCAAAGAATAAAATTAGCTTCGTTTTTAGTAAAAGGAAATAAACAAAATAAATCACTTTTTATATTTGATGAACCTACAACTGGCTTGCATTTTCACGATATTAAAAAGTTGTTAAAATCGTTTAACGCACTTATTGCAAACGGACATTCAATAATTGTTATTGAACATAATATTGATTTAATAAAATGCGCCGATTATATAATTGACCTTGGTAAAGAAGGAGGAGTTAAAGGTGGTGAATTGCTTTTTCAAGGTGTTCCTGAAGATTTAATAAAATGTAAAGACTCGTTTACAGCACCTTATTTAGCTGAAAAATTATAGATCAATTTTTGTTGTTCCTTCTTTAATATCATTAATAAAATAATTAGAAATTTCTAATGTGTTTTGTACT
>Ga0209345_10003670_pt1 | contig 15574 bp, 13 predicted proteins | sample Cruoilmetagenom7_FD_187294 | JGI IMG/M metagenome (GOLD analysis project Ga0209345, IMG submission 187294) | Oil polluted marine microbial communities from Coal Oil Point, Santa Barbara, California, USA - Sample 7 (SPAdes) (version 2) | ecosystem: Environmental > Aquatic > Marine > Oil seeps ... | reverse complement strand
AAAATTCCTACTATTCCGGTAGAGCCTGATATCAGAAAAATAATCCTTCTTGGGCTTGTTATTGGACTTTGCCTGGGATTTGGAATGGGTTATTTGCGAGAAATGATAGATACTTCATTTAAGACTCCTGAGGAGATAGAAAAAGAACTTAAATTGCCTGTGCTTATTAGTATGCCCATTAATTATTCCGAGGCAGAAATAAAAAGGATGAAAAGGAAAGAATTTTTTACTTTTTCATCAGTTATCATTGTTTTTATTGTGGCCGTTATAGGAATTTTTTACAAGTATATATTTTTGAAATTATAGACGGTACCTTTATATGGCAGGCTTTTGGTTTATTGTTCTGGATTAAGATTTCTAGATTCGTACCTGTAATTAGAGGAAAGAATGTACACCGATTTTTATGCTCTAAGAGAAAGGCCATTTTCTTTAACCCCTTCGCCCAGATTTCTTTACTTGGGGGAAGAACATAAAGAAGCTTTAGCATTTCTGACATATGGTGTAATGGAGAGGAAGGGCTTTATCCTCTTAACGGGGGAGGTTGGTACCGGAAAGACAACAATGGTTCAAGCTCTTTTAAAGAATATTGATAGCAGTGTTAAACATGTTTATTTATCCAATCCTATATTGACACCAGAAGAATTCAGGCAATATCTGGCGGCATTAGTTTTTCCAAAAAATACGAAGATAGAATCCAAGGCTGATTTTATTATCAAGTTTGAAGAATTTTTACAGTATTGTCTTAGAGAACAAAAAATATTTCTGCTTATTATTGATGAATCCCAAACTCTTTCATTTGAGTTATTGGAAGAGATACGGCTCCTTTCCAATATGGAGTCAGCAGATGAAAAATTAATTAATATCTTTTTGGTTGGACAGCCGGAACTGAATCAGAAATTGCTTGAAACAAGGTGTCGTCCCCTGTTGCAGCGGATTACTATTCGTTATCATATCCCACCTCTGGATATGGATAGCACAAGGAATTATATTTTTACCCGGTTAAGAATTGCAGGAGCAATGAAAGCGGACAGAATCTTTTCTAAAGGCGCTATAAAATCGATTCATAATTATTCAAATGGGTATCCACGCATGATTAATACCCTGGCAAATAATTCAATGCTTTTGGGTTATTCATTGGAAAAATCTCAAGTTAGCAGTTCCATTGTGAAACAAGTTTACGAAGAACTGCAATTGGATGGATCGATATTGACTCCCTCAAAGAATAGAAAAGAAACGAGAAGGGGAAAGGCTTCAACTATATGGTCATTTAATTCATGGAAATGGAGCATCATACTACTAATCATTATAATAGGCACTGTACCAATTATTTTTCGGGGCTTGGAATTATTTCCAGAAAAAACAATAAAAACAAACACTTCTGACCAGATTCTGCAATATTTGCCAGATAATGATACAAATCAACAAAAACAGGAAATAGAAAAAGCAGAGACTGATACTCCTGAAAGGGAAATGAATGACAGGGAGCCAGCAGTAAATCAAATATCTCATAAAAAACAGCTTCTAAAAGAAATAATTGAAGAAAGTGGTTCGATAAATATACATAATCAGCAGGAAACAGATTGTTTTGATGAGCCTTCATCATCTGTTCATAAAACAGTCATAGTTCAAAAGGGGGATACCCTGAGCGAGCTTGTATCAAAAAATTATGGGTGGTTTGATACTAATCTTGCTAGTTATGTGTTGCAGCATAATCCTTCTATTAAGGATAATAATATTATTGAACCTGGGACATCAATTGTTTTCTACCCTTTGTCTAAAGATATTAAGATAAATTTATATACTGTGCACATTGCAACTTTCAAGTCCTTGGAATATGCCAATGATCTATTCCAGGAGATGATCAAAGATGGGCATGAAGTCTATATAATACCTGACCATAATATTTCACAAAAAATGGCTTACAAAATTACTTTAGGAAAATTCAGGAGTTATGCTAAGGCTAAAAAGTACGCTAATATGATTCTGGAAAAAAATATCTCAGATTACGCCAAAACTATTCCGCTTGAAATACAATAAAATTTAAAGAGAATAAAATGGGAAAAATATCAGATGCTTTAGAGAAGCATAAAAAGGAAAATCCTTTAGGGAATAAACCAGTGTCCTTAAAGACGATAGAGCGATTGATTCCGGATTCACAAGAAGTAATTGGCGCGAAAGAAATTGTGGGAGGGAGTAGATTTAGTAATAAATTAGTTGCTATTAACTCTCCTAATTCGATTGAAGCTGAAAAATTTAAGCGTCTAAGGGCTGAGGTTTTATTTGCAAGAGATCGAAAAAGACCAAGAATTATCATGGTTACCAGCGCCTTTGCAAATGAAGGAAAGACTTATGTCTCGTCAAATTTGGCAGCAAGTATCGCTCTTGGTATCGAAGAATATGTCTTATTAATCGATTGTGATTTACGGCGACCGAATATTCATAATCTAATGGGCTATACCAATAATGAAGGCCTACATGAATACTTAATCGGCAAGCGATTTCTTTCAGAGCTGATTATACGGACTAAACTCCCTAAATTATCAGTATTATTGGCAGGCAGTAATCCTCCTAATCCAACTGAAATCCTTTCATCAAGCAAGATGGAGAACTTTTTAGAAGAGGTTAAAACCAGATATAATGATCGATTTATAATAATTGATACTACGCCATGCCAAGCCACAGCTGAAACAAATATTCTCGCCAAATTTGTTGATGCAATCATATTTGTTGTCATGTCTCAAAAGACTCCTATGGCTGCTATTAAAAACAGCATTCAAAAACTTGAAAAAGAAAAAATATTGGGGATTGTTTTTAATGGGTATCAACTAATCCATAGCGAATATGGCTCATATTATAAAGATTATTATAATATGAGCTAATGGCCTGTAATCCCATATTAATCAATTTGTTCCAGTTCGTTTGCCGACACACCCTGTGAAAAGCTTCAGTTAGAGATAGTAATGGTACGAGTATTCAGACAATATATTGCTCTACGTAGAATTGTCTTTGTTATAGGTGAAGGGGTATTGATATTTCTTGCTGTAACTCTGGCATCTTATTTGGTTATGGGAAATATTATTGCATTTGAAGTATTACTAATAACAATGTGGCCAAAGATGATTTTAGTCTCCATAACAACTCAATTATCTTTATATTTTAATGATCTTTATGAACTAGATATTAGTACCAGTGCCATTGATATGGCTTTAAGGTTGATTCAGTCTATTGGGATCACCTCAATTGTTTTGTCGATTGTCTATTTTCTATGGCCAGATACTAATATTGGAAAATGGTTTTTTTTTACCAATCTAATGTTTTTACTTTTTTTTCTTGTTTTCTGGAGGTTTGTTTATAATCAGGTACTTAAGAAAAAATTATTTGTGGAAAAGGCAATTATACTGGGATCCGGTAATTTGGCCAAGGATATTTTGACTGAAGTAAGCAAGAGACAAGATTTTAGTTATAATATTCATTCTCTGGTTGTTCAGGATGAAGATGAGTTTAACGATATAGATCTAAAAGGGATCCCTGTTCAATATGGTTTTGAAAATATATCTGATTTTGCAGATCCAGCAATTATAGACCATCTTATTGTGGCTCTGGACGAAAAACGTGGAATTTTTCCTTATAAAAAATTACTGGAGTGTAAGATTAAAGGTATAAATATTATAGATGGCGTAAGCTTTTATGAAAGAATTACAGGAAAATTACTTGTGGAAAGAATTAATCCCAGTTGGTTAATTTTTTCTGATGGTTTTATACAATCAAAGATCACCAAGGCATTAAAAAGGGTTTCCGATCTACTTTTCTCAGGCCTTATGTTGCTTCTTTTATCCCCATTTTTACTTTTAACGGCAATATTTATTAAAATTGAATCAAATGGGCCCATTTTATTTGCTCAGGAGCGTGTTGGTGAGTATGGAAAGCCATTTATTCTGTATAAGTTTCGTTCAATGAAAGTAGGAGCAGAAGAATTAACCGGGCCAGTATGGGCAACAGAGGATGATCCAAGAGTTACAAGGATAGGGAGGATTTTAAGGGATTTGCGTATAGATGAGTTCCCTCAGTTATGGAATGTATTTATTGGTGATATGAGCTTTGTAGGCCCGAGACCGGAAAGAGAGTTCTTTGTGAATGATCTAGCGAAAAAAATTCCATATTATAATGATCGCTTTAGTGTCAAACCAGGAGTAACAGGTTGGGCCCAGATTAAATATCCTTATGGAGCATCAGAAGAAGATGCACTGGAAAAATTAAAATATGACCTCTACTATATGAAAAACATGTCATATCTAATGGATATGATTGTGTTTTTTCATACTGCTAAAGTTATGCTTTTGGGCAGAGGTTCAAGATAGATTACCCTTTTTGGCTTTTTATAGACGATGAAATATGTTTGGAAAAGCCATAAGAATCAAGGCCTTTTGGGTTTTCCGGCTTAGAATACAGCAAGCAATAATTATCACCTAAAGGTTATAGGTAATGTAACCAAAAGGGCGGAGCTTTGCAGAAATATAAGTTTAAGGGTACTTCTAAAAATTAGAATTTTGGTTCGAGGTCAAGGCATGCGAAAATTTTAACCGCAGGAATACATAGAAGTATTTCGAGGATTAAAACTTGAGCATAACGCCAACATCGGGCCAAAAGGCAATTTTTAGAGGTGGCCTTAATTATTCTTAAAGTATCCGCGTTTAGATGTTTTTAATTAATCAATAGTGAGTGAGAATAAAATGCCCAAAATTGATAAAGTCAAAAACCAAATTAAAGCCAATCCAAAAAAATGGCTTATCACAGGAGTTGCAGGTTTTATCGGTTCCAATTTACTGGAGGAATTGCTTAATTTGAAACAGACAGTGGTGGGTCTGGATAATTTTGCTACTGGAAAAAAAGAAAATCTGGAAGATGTAAAAAAAATGGTTGCCCGTGAAAATTGGGATAGATTCCATTTTATCAGGGGGGATATTTGTGATTTACAAGATTGTTTCAAGGCCTCCAGGGGCATTGATTATATTTTACATCAGGCCGCGTTAGGAAGTGTTCCGAGATCTATTGATGATCCTATTGGCACTAATAAAGCAAATGTGGATGGTTTTATAAATATGTTGATTGCTGCCCGGGATGAGGGGGTCAAGAGATTCGTTTATGCTGCTTCCTCTTCGACCTATGGTGATCATCCAGGCCTGCCAAAAGTTGAGGATAAAATTGGACGTCCCCTTTCCCCCTATGCTGTTACAAAATATGTAAACGAACTCTATGCTGATGTCTTTGCCAGACATTATGGTGTTGAAACAATTGGTTTACGATATTTTAATATCTTTGGAAAAAGGCAGGATCCCGAAGGGGCTTATGCTGCTGTTATTCCTAAATGGATTGAGCTTTTAATGAGAGTTGAAAATCCAATTATAAATGGAGACGGTAAAACAAGCCGTGATTTTTGTTATATTGATAATGCTATTCAGGCTAATATTCTGGCAGCCATATGCCAAGAGGATGAGGCAATCAATAAAATCTATAATGTTGCCTATGGTGAGCAAACCTCATTAAATGATCTCTTTTGGATGATTAAAGAAAGGCTTGTAAATTATGATAAAAGGATTAGTGGTATGAATCCGGCACATGGACCCTTTAGAGCTGGGGATGTACTTCATTCCCTTGCAGATATTAAACGTGCTGAGATTTTATTGGAATATAAACCAAAGTATGATGTGAGAGAAGGTATGGCTAATACTATTAAGTGGTATTGTCAGAAAGATTGCTAATATAAAATCTTATATTATCTACTTGTTTAGAGGCCATTATGATATCAAGCAATGATAAACTTAATATTAATATTTGCAAAAAATGCATATTGCCGGAGACATTTCCAGGCATATCCTTTAATGATCAGGGCGTTTGTAATTACTGCCGACGTGAAGAAAAAAGGTTGGAAAAGATACCAGAAAAAAAGGAGTTTTATCGCCAAAAACTCGATCAACTAATTGCTGAAATCAGAGGTGAATCTCCTACATATGATGTTATTACAGCCTATAGTGGGGGGAAGGATTCCAGTTATACCCTAAAGCTTCTCAGAGATAATTATGATTTACGTATATTGGCCATGAGTTTTGATAACCATTTTGTGTCATCTTTATCCTGGGATAATATTCATAATGTTACCAAAAAATTAGATGTGGATCATATTAATTTTAGACCCCCTTGGTTCATTATGAAAAAGATATTTTCCATGACTGCCAAGGAGGATATTTTTCCTGCGCCAACGCTCTTAAGGGCTAGCGCCATATGTACAGCTTGTATTGGACTTGTAAAAAGCTTGGTGCTAAAGACAGCTCTGGAGATGGAAATACCTCTGGTCGCCTTTGGTTGGTCGCCAGGGCAGGCCCCTATCCAGTCGGCTATAATGAAGACTAATCCATCGTTAATTCGTCAGAATCAGTTAGCCTTAAAAAAGGCACTTATATTAACAAATGCCAAGGCCTTAGATCGTTATTTTATTCCTGAAATTTATTATACAAATTATAAGGATCGTTTTCCTCATAATATTCATCCTTTAGCCTTTTTTGATTATAATGAAGATCGAATTGTGCAGCAATTGAACACCTTGGACTGGAGGATTCCTACGGATACAGATACTAATTCCACAAATTGCTTACTTAATGCCTTTGGAAATCATTGTCATCTAGAACGCCATCGATTTCACCCATATGTTTGGGAAATTGCCAATATGGTAAGGCAAGGGATTGTGGACAGGGAAGAAGGAATCGATAAAATTTATTCCAAGCAGGACCAAAAAATGGTTGAGTATGCCAGGAAGAGGTTAGGATTATGAGTGATGTAAAAAAACAAGTTAGATCTTTTGTTGTGGAAAATTTTCTTTTTGGTAACGACGAAGGATTAAAGAATGATATGTCATTTTTGGATGAAGGAATAATTGATTCCACTGGAATTCTTGAACTGGTTAATTTTCTGGAGGAAGAATTTTCAATTTCAGTGGACGATGAAGAATTAGTACCTGAGAATCTAGATTCTATTGATAATGTAGCATCTTATCTGGAAAGAAAGAGGACCTAAAGTTGGCTCTTGATGCTGGACATAATTTAGTCCATGAATTTTTGGAAAAAAGTTCAAAAAATTACCCTGATAAGATAGCCTTGATCCAGAATGATGACCGAGTCACATATTCTCAGATTAATAATCAAAGCAATAGATTGGCTTATTGGCTGATTACTCAAGAAGTTCAGCGGGAACGAATTGCTCTATTATTTGAAAATTCACTGGAATATGTGGCTGGCTATTATGGGGCTCTTAAGGCAGGGGCTGTTGTTTCTTCTATAAGTACGGATATTAAACCACAGGGTTTGGAATATCTTTTGCAACAACTAGAACCAAAGGTTCTAATCTCCTCCTTTCGTTTTGAACGGGTTCTGAAAGCGAGTAATCTTCAGGATACCAGCCTAAAGGCACTGGTTATAAAAAAACCTCGGCTTGATTGGTCTTCTGAAGATCTTTCGGCTTTTACATGGGATGAAATTATTTCAGAGCAAGATAGTGAGAATCCTTCTTTACCTATTGAAGACTCTGAGCTGGCCAGCATTGTTTTTACTTCAGGGTCAACAGGTAAACCAAAAGGGGTGATGCTTTCTCATGAAAATATTGTATCGAATACCCATAGTATCTGCCAATCTCTTTGCATAACGAAAAATGATATTCAGATGGTTGTTCTGCCTTTTTTTTATGTTATGGGATTATCTCTGCTTAATACTCATTTTTCTGTTGGAGGAACAGTTGTAATTAATAATAAGTTTGCTTTTCCAGCTACAGTAATTAAGCAAATGGTGGAAGAGTGTGTTACTGCTTTTTCTGGTGTGCCATCTTCCTATGCCTATCTCTTGCATCGTTCACCTTTGGCTGATTATCGGGAAGAACTCAAGTCTTTGCGTTATTGCTCTCAGGCAGGTGGCCATATGTCACGGTCTGTTAAGGAGGAGCTTCTACGAATTTTACCCGAGAATGCTAATATCCATATTATGTATGGAGCTACTGAGGCCTCAGCCAGGCTTACTTGTTTAGAAGCAGAGCAATATAAAGATAAAATGGATTCAATTGGAAAGCCGATTCCGGAAGTTACGATTAAGATCCTCAATGAAAAAGCAAAACAGGTTGAGTTGGGACAGGTTGGGGAACTTGTTGGATCTGGTCCAAATATTATGCAGGGTTACTGGAATGATGAAAAGGCTTCCGCTAGGGTCCTGGATGAGAATGGTTATCATACCGGAGACTTAGGTTATCAGGATGATGAGGGTTATTTATATTTAGTGGGTAGAAAGGATTCGCTATTAAAGGTCGGTGGACATCGAATCAATCCCCAAGAGATTGAAGATTCTTTAATGGAAACTAAACTTGTGCTTGAAGTAGTAGTTTTAGGTGTTCCTGATGAGCTCCTGGGACATAGATTAATTGCTTTGGTGACGCCTATTGGAGAGGGAGTTAATCCTAATAAAATTCTTGAAAAATGTACTGCAAGGCTTCCAAGGTACAAGGTTCCGTCCAAAATTATCTTGGTCAAGGTCATACCAAAATCTACTAGTGGCAAGTTTGATCGTATAAAATGCCTCGCATTTATTAAAGATTAATTTCAACCTATATTTTGAATATTTCTAAAAACATAATCCTGTTTACGGTTGATGTAGAGGACTGGTTTCAGGTCGAAAATTTTAAGTCTAGGATTTCTTTATCATCCTGGCCATCCTATGAATTGCGAGTAGAAAAAAATGTTCATCGTCTTCTTGATTTACTGGATTTATTGAGTGCTCAGGAATTTCATTCAGATTCCTCTTCTAAATTGCAAGCAACATTTTTTGTCCTTGCATGGATTGCGGAGCGTTTGCCGGGACTTATTCGAGAGATAAATGCCAGAGGACATGAAATTGCTTCTCATGGCTATTCCCATAATTTGTGCTTTCAACAATCCCCAATAGAATTGAAAAAAGATCTTTTGGATAGCAAAAAGCTTTTGGAAGATATCATAGGCGAACCCATCTTTGGATACAGAGCTCCTAGTTTTTCAATCAATAGTGATGCCCTGAAAGTGGTAGAAGATTGTGGATATTTATATGATTCAAGTTTCAATTCCTTTGGTTTGAATGAACGTTATGGCAAGCTTGCTCTTTCTGAAAATGATAAGAAAGGAATTCTATATAAATTGTCTTCGAGCTTTTTTGAGTTTCCAATTAGTAATTTGAAAATTGGCGGTTTAAATCTTCCTATGGGTGGAGGTGGCTATTTTCGTTTATTTCCTTTTTCTGTTTTTAGATGGGGGATTCGATCTATCCTTAAAAAGGAAAAGGCTTATCTTTTTTATATGCATCCTTGGGAAATTGATCCTGAGCAACCTAGAGTTGCTGAAATATCACCACTTTTTAAATTCAGGCATTATATCAATTTAGAAAAAACCTATGGAAGGATATCAAGCTTAATCAACGACTTTAAAGATTGTAGATTTATCTCTTGTAGTCAATATATTAATGATGCGAGCCAAAGCAATAAAAAATAATAATTTTTCGAGATTCTCCATGAGAAATTTTTATATCGCCGGAATAATAAGTTTTTTTATCGCCTATTATCCTGTATGGAAAAGTCTTCTCACGACGTGGTCATCTTCCGATGAAAATTCACATGGTTTTTTTATTATACCCTTATGTTGTTATATTATTTGGCAAAAAAAATCTATCCTGGCAAATATACCAAAAAAACCATCTCTTTGGGGATTGATATTGATCGTTATATCCTTGGTTATTTATCTTTTTTCCAGTTTTGCAGGAATTGCTACGTTGAGTTCGCTTTCATTATTGCCATTATTTGCAGGGATCATGATCTATCTTTATGGATATTTGATATTTAAAGAGCTGCTTTTTCCTTTTTTCCTTTTACTTTTTATGATTCCGGTTCCTGCCCAGATTTATTCGACCTTGACTGTACCATTGCAGCTATTTGTTAGCAAAATAAGTGTTGGTATGGCATCTCTGATTGGTGTTCCCATTTATCGTGAAGGTAATGTTATACATCTACCACAACGTACTCTTGAGGTTGTTCAGGCTTGCAGCGGACTTAGATCAATGACTGCTCTTTTAACCTTAAGTATTGTCTTTGGTTATTTTACCTTGAAATCGTCCTTATTGCGAATAATCCTTTTTTTTGCAGGAGTACCTGCAGCGATTATTGTGAATATATGCAGGGTCTCATTAATGGTTTTGGTCTTTTATCATTTTGATTTTGATCTTACCAAAGGCACTATCCATACTATTTTTGGGCTGGCAATATTTATTTTAGCGCTAATAATTATTTTTATGATAAAAGGAGTCCTTGAGCGTTGGGACAAATAAAAATAAAAATTGTGATAATAATTTGTTGTTTTATTATCAGCGGAATCTTTATCTATCAGAAGCCGAAATTAATTATTATTAAAAAAAATCCTTCCTTAAGCAAAGCCTTAAAAAAAATAAATGACTGGACTTATAACGGTTCATCTGAAATGGGGCAAGATATTGTTGATGCTCTGGAGTTGGATGATTATATTAATTCGTATTACTCAAAGGATGATAAAAGCATATCTCTTTACATTGGCTATTATTTTACTTCCAAAAAAGTTGGTGCCGCTCATTCACCATTAGTTTGTTTTCCTGGACAGGGATGGATTCTTTCAGAGAATGAACAGAGAATCCTTGTTATTAATAAGGGTCAGAATGTCAATTTTAAAACCATGGTAATTACTAGAGGGTCTGACAAACAGCTTATTTTATATTGGTTTCAGGCCTTTGATAAAACTTCTCCAGGCACATTCATGCAAAAGATTTATGTCTTTTGGAATGGTTTTCATCATTCAAGAGAAGATAATGCTTTTATCAGAATTTCTGTTACTATGGGTGATAAAGATTCAGACGAGGCACTGCGAGTCGGATTAGAGTTTTTAGAGGATTTTTATCCTGTTTTGTCAAAATATATTACAGGTACTGCTCTTTAATGATACATCTCCATGTATAAATTTTGTACCCTAGATTCAAAATGAAATGGTTTTAAAACAGGAGCTGCTGTTACGCAGTTTTTAATTCTATCCTCTTGGAATAATAATGCATTATTTTTTAATACAACTTTATTTTTTTACAATATTTCTTTGCATAAGTACTTATGCCTTATATCCTATGCTAATATGGATACTTGGAAAATTCTTTCCTGGAATAAATAATGAGGGTACGATGATTCCATCCATTTCAATTATTATCTCTGCCTATAATGAAGACAAACACATTGAGGAGAAGATAAAAAATACATTGGAATTAGACTATCCTAAGAATAAAATTGAAGTCTTAATTGGCTCAGACGGATCAACTGATGCTACCGCTGTAAAAATCTCCAAATACACTGATCAAGGGATAAAGTTCTATGATTTTCAGGAAAACAGGGGAAAGACAGCTGTACAGAATGATCTTGTCCGGTATTCAAGTGGAGAAATCCTGGTCTTTACTGACGCAGCTTCTTTTTTGCCTGCTAATGCTGTGAAAAAAATGGTATCGCATTATGCTGACAAAATGATTGGCTGTGTAGCTGGTAAAATGAAATTTGTCAAAACAGATTCTAACATGACAACAGAAAGTCAAGGGCTTTATTGGCGTTATGAAGTAAAAATCAGGGAAATGGAATCATGTTTAGGTAGTTTAATTGGAGTTGATGGCCCTTTATATTCCGTTAGAAGAGATAATTATGTGGTTTTAGAACCTCATATTATTAGCGATTTAATGATTCCTTTATTAGTGCGTGAACAAGGAAAAAAAGTAATAATTGAGCCTGAGGCTATTGTAGAAGAAGAGCCGACCATAAAGACATGTCAGGAGTTTAACACACGTCGCAGGGTGACTTTAAGGGCTTTAACCGGTCTTGCTAATTATAAAAGCCTCTTTAATCCAATAAAAAATCCATGGCTTGCCTGTCAGCTGTTTTTTCATAAATTATTAAGATGGTTCGTAGGTCCTCTAGTGGCAATAAATGTCCTGACTTGTTTGGCTTTATCAGATGATTTTATTTTTAGAAATATACTTATAATATATTGTATCTTTTTTGTTGCAGCTTGTTTGGGATGGATATTTGAAAAAGTGAATATAAAGGCCAAGATCTTTACAATTCCATACTATTTTTGTCTTGTTAATTTGGCTGCGACAATGGGAATCTTGGACTATTTCAAAAAAAAGCAAGCAGTAACATGGAAACCTGTTCGTTAAGAAAAAAAATATTACATTAAATGGAACTATTACAAAAAGATATTAAGGCTGTTTTATTTCGGTCGGAAGAAAGATTTCAGCCCTTCCTTGATAAATTATCTGAGTATCAGGTTGATACTACAGTACTTGATTTTGACAGGCAGGAATGGATAAACTTTGATTACAGCAATTTTGATTTCCTGATATATTACCCATCATTTAAATCTTCTTCGAATCATCCTCTAGCGCTTAATGAAGTGTATGACAATTTGATGTTTATCGCCTTGGAGTATCCGAAGTTAAAATTTTATCCGGATATTGGCCTTATTAAATATTATAATGATAAGTATAGACAATATTTATTTTTAAGAAAACATAATTATCCAATCCCCGATACAATTCCTCTTTTTTCTTATGAGTCAGTGGATATTGCGGAAAAAAAATTGGGATACCCTATGGTTATCAAAAATAGATATGGGGCTGGAGGTAATACAGTATTCCGAGTCTTTAACAGAAAGGAATTGATACAGTATTATAAACTTTCTAAACTGGATCTTTTTAATGTTGGGGCAGCAAAATATTACTTTAATTTGCTTACCAAAAGGATCTTCTATTACCATCTGATAAAAGAAAAAAAAATAGATTATCCTTTTTTATCCTTACCCCTGCTTGCGCAAAAATTTATAAAAATTGATCATGATTTAAAGACAGTCGTCGGAGATCTCAAGGTTGTTGAGGGTCATTGGCGAATTCAAACTGATAATAAAATGTGGAAAATGAATATTGATGGTGGGGGTATAGGTCAATGGAGTGAGATCCCTGAAGAAGCTCTTGATTTATCGATTAGATTAGCCAGAGATCTTAAGGCTAGCTGGATTAACCTTGATTTAATCATAAGTGAAGATAAATCTTGTATGATCTCAGAATTTTCACCGGTTTGGCATCATTATGCTTATAAAGAGAAAAGCAATTTTGTTTATAAAGAAGATTATAATATTGAGACCCCATTGGAGATTTCACTTGATTTGGAGCAAATTATTGTTGAATCTTTAATCAAGGCAATAATGAATAGGAAATAATATGCTTACATCGATCTTAGAAAATTGCCATGTTTAATAAAAAAATAAAGAGAAGAACTTTTATATCCTTAATTGGGTTAGGATTGTTAGGTATGGCCTCAGTACTATTTAGGGGTTCATTGATCCATAAATTAAAAGGAAGTATTGTATCTTTCCTTAAAATGATTGCTCCTTTTTCAGAAGTCCATCAAATAAACAGAAAATATCAAGAGAAGAAACAGGATCAATTATCAGAGATATATTTAGCAAGTGCAAGGACTCCTTATGACAACCTTGGTAAAATCCTTGATATGATGGGGGGTATTGATAAATATATCGGAAAAAAAGATATTATAATCATTAAACCTAACGCGCAATGGTGGAATCAAGGTAGAACCAATTTGGCAGCAATAAAAAGCTTTATTGATCATATATTAAAGATAGAGGGATTTGACGGAGAAGTAATAATCGCTGAAAATAATCATTTTATGGATAATAGTCTACCAAATGATGAAAAAGATAATAATAGAGGGTGGACCCATCTTAGTCTAATTAATGGGTCTATTAATGGGAAAAAATACAATTTTAATACTTTGATTGAGGAATATAATAATAGTGGCTATAAAAATATTACTAAGTACCATTGGAGAGATGGCGGAATTAAAGATAATATTTGGGGTAATGGTCAAAATGGGGGAATTGTAACATCTGTTGCTGAAAAGGATGGGTATGTATGGACAAAAGATGATTATGTTTGTAGTGGTTTTTGGGGGTTAAAAAAATGGTATGTAAAGATGAGTTACCCAGTTTTTACTTCTAAATATAGTGGGATATCGATTGATTTAAAAAAAGGCGCTTTTATTAGAGAAAAAGATGGGGTGGCTCGATTCTTACCTGATAGGCCAATACGTTTAATAAATTTTGCGGTACTTAACAGCCATGGTACTGATACAGGAATTACAAGCGCAGTTAAAAATTATATGGGGATTACTGATCTTTCATGTGGTTGGTGGGGCCTTAAGCCTGAAGGATATGTTAATGTGCATGCTTGTGGAGGTGTTTTTTATCCATACGCAAAGGGAGGCCCATTAGGATATTTTATGAAAACAATAAGAAAAGCTGATATGAACATTGTTACCGGAGAATGGGTTGGCTGGGGAAGCAGAACTGATCCGGCAAAAGCAGCAAAAATGCAAACTATTTTAGGTAGTACAGATCCAATAGCACTCGATTATTATAGCTCTAAATATATTTTATTCCCTTTAAGTCAACGGGATTATCATAATCCGGATAATCCTAAAAGTCCTGTCAGAAAATTCTTGGAGATAGCACTTGAGAGTCTAGGAGAAGGAACATTAAACGAAAAGCAAATGAAAGTGTACAAGATATAATTAAGGCCACCTCTAAAAATTGACTTTTGGCTCAATGTCGGCGTTATGCTCAAATTTTAATCCTCGAAATAGTAGCACGCGCTATTTCTGCGGCTTCGGAATCTATACTTACCTGCTCAATCGGAGTACACAAATCCAATCTAAATATGAGCACCAATTCTGCAAATTTTTATTTTTGAGCGAATCTTAAGGGCACCTTTAAGCCTTAAGAATAGCCCTAATTAAAGAGAAAATGATAGCAATAGTATTGTAGAATGCAAGATAAGTTTTGGTAGAATAGTCCATCGATAATGCCAGCAAATATTATATATCGATTAATAATATAGCCAAAAATATTTGTTTTGGAATCGCCTCATAAAATAAATTATTGTGATAAAGAATGAGCTATTCAATAGTAAAAGCTGACTTGAAAAAACACAAAAAAGCCATTTTAAATATTTGGAAAAATGAAACGAACCATGATTTTTCCAAAAGATATAAATGGATTTATGAAGGAAATCCTTCGGGAAAAGCAGAAGTTTACTTAGTGCGACATGATGATTCTCAACATTTTGTTGGTTGCGTGGCACTTTTCCCCGCATCATTTTGTGTTGAAGGTGTGACCATTAAAGCTGGTATTGCGGGAGACTTTCTAGTACAGAAAGAGCATAGAACTGCGGGACCAGCTCTCCAGCTTATACGGGCCATCCTATCATCTGTTCAGGAAGATAGCCTTGAATTTATAATTAGTTTTCCGAATAAGGCATCTGAACCTATATTAAAAAGGGCAGGATTTAAAGTATTGGGAAAAAATGTAAGGTTTGTTAAGATCCTTACCTCTAAGTTGATTTTTTCAAAATTAGGTTTTGGAGACTGGACCTATGCAGCTATAGGGCCA
>Ga0209345_10003669_pt1 | contig 15575 bp, 13 predicted proteins | sample Cruoilmetagenom7_FD_187294 | JGI IMG/M metagenome (GOLD analysis project Ga0209345, IMG submission 187294) | Oil polluted marine microbial communities from Coal Oil Point, Santa Barbara, California, USA - Sample 7 (SPAdes) (version 2) | ecosystem: Environmental > Aquatic > Marine > Oil seeps ... | reverse complement strand
ACTCAGCACAGCACGGCCAGAAGTCTCAGAGAAGAGTGCTGCGGAGAGCGTGAGGTGTGGCGCCCACGCTGCCGGGTCGACTTCCACACCGGCGTCTCCTGCCAAAGCAGACTGCACGAGCGCGGCCGCGACACCCCCCAAAGAAACATCGTGTACGCTGCGCGCGAGGTCTGTGGCGGCCAGCGCGCACAAAAAGTCGACAAGGCGCGCCTCATGCGCCAGGTCCAAGGTGGGGGCATCGCCTCCGGTGTAGGCGTGCACATGCGCTGCCCATTCTGACGCCCCGAGGTCAGGCAGGGTATCGCCCACCACAAAGATCTCGTCTCCTGACGCCACAAATCCCATGCCGGTCGGTCGCTTTTGCAGGGAATCGAGCAGACCCACCACGCCCACGATGGGGGTCGGATCAATGCTCTGCCCTGCGGTCTCATTGTAAAAACTGACGTTTCCCCCCACGACGGGCACGTCAAGGGCAAGGCACGCTTCGGCAATCCCGTCAACCGACGCAGAAAACTCCCACATGATCTCGGGATTTTCCGGGTTGCCAAAGTTCAGACAGTCCACGACAGCAAGAGGACGGGCACCCAGGACTGCCACATTGCGACAGGCTTCCGCGACGGCAAGTGCTGCGCCACGGTGTGGATTCAGGCGGCCATACCGGCCGACACCGTCAAGTGAGACAGCGAGTCCCTTCTCGGTGCCTTTCACGCGCAACAGTGCCGCGTCAAGGCCGGGGCCCTGCACTGTGTTGAGAAAAAGCTGATGATCATACTGCCGCCATGCCCATGAGGCATCTGCCAGGTTTGGTGACCCCATCAGGGCAAGGAGCGCCTCGCTCGTGTCTTGGGGGGCAAGAGGGGGCAGGTCGGCCGTCGGGTCCATGCGCTCGGTCTCGTCGAGCCGCGCGGGACGGCAGAGCGGGCGGTCATAGCTGATCCCGTCGGCAAGAGAAGCCGCGGGAACATCACACACCACAGTTCCTTGGTGGAAACCCACGAGACGGTCGCCTGCGGTCACCTCCCCCACTTCCATCAGGGGAACCTCCCACTTGGCACAGATTTCCACGACCTTGTCGCGGTCTTCCGGGCGTGTCACGACGAGCATGCGCTCCTGCGACTCCGAAGTGAAAATCTCCACGGGAGTCATATCTGCTTCCCGCAAGATCACTGTGTCCAAATTGATGCGCATGCCAAGGTCTGCCTGGGCTGCAGTCTCCGAAGAGGCACACGAAAGACCGGCCCCGCCCAAGTCTTGCACCGCCACAGTCAGACCCTGCGCATAAAGCTCAAGACACGCCTCAATCACACGTTTTTCCGCAAAAGGGTCGCCAACCTGGACGTTCGGGCGTTTCTCTTCGTCTGCTTCGGTGAAACCAGCGGAAGCCAGAACCGACACGCCACCAATCCCGTCCCGTCCCGTTGCCGCACCAAGCAGAAAAACCAGGTTCCCCACGCCTTCTGCTGCAGAAAGCTGCAGTTGCTCTACCGGCATGATGCCAAGGCACATCACGTTCACGAGAGGATTTCCGCTGTAGCAGTCGTCAAAAAAGATTTCGCCACCCAGTGTCGGCACACCCACCGCATTGCCATACCCCGAAATCCCCGAGACCACCCCACGCGCAAGCCAGCGCTGTTTCCGGGCATCGGGACCCTGCGGGCGACCAAAACGCAGCGAGTCAAAAGACGCGATCGGACGGGCACCCATCGTGAGAATATCCCGGATGATTCCGCCTACTCCGGTGGCAGCACCCTGATACGGCTCCACAAAACTCGGATGGTTGTGCGACTCGATACGGAGCACAACCGCCAGGCCATCCCCAATATCAACCACACCGGCGTTTTCGCCTGGCCCCAAAATGACATGCTCTCCCTCTGAAGGAAGCCGTCCAAGATGGGCACGCGACGATTTATACGAACAATGCTCACTCCACATGACCGAGTACATTCCCAGTTCTGCGGGAGCAGGAGCACGTTCCAGGATCTTCTCAATCTCGCCAAGTTCGCCATCTGTCAAACCAAGACGGCGATGCAGAGGTGGTTGAGCGTCCGCTGAAGCTGGAGCCGGAGCTGGGGCATCAGTCATGCAGAGAAGACCCTTCTGATTGGGCAGCAGGCAACAGGAGTGCCGCTCCTACAAACACAGACGCCGCTTCAAGTAAAGAACGCACGAGAGGGCGTCCATCCTGGGCACCGAGAATTTCTTCAACTGCACGTTCCGGATGCGGCATAAGCCCCACAACATTGCCTGCGCGGTTTGACACACCCGCGATCGCACGATCCGACCCGTTCGGATTCCAGGCTTCTTTTTCCGCGTCAACCTCGCCATCGGGACTGCAATAGCGCAAGAGCACCTGCCCGTGCGCCTCCAGCTCATCAAGTGTTGCCTTCTCTGCAACAAAGCGGCCTTCCCCATGGTTCACCGGCACACGCAACACATCGCCGGCCTCCGTGCAACACGTGAGCGCAGAAGCAGTCGTCTCCACCCGCAGAAAAACATCCTGGCAGAGAAAACGCAAACCCTGATTCCGGGTCAGGGCTCCTTCCAGCAGGCCTGCCTCACAAAGAACTTGAAAACCGTTACACACGCCAAGCACCGGCATGCCCTCGCCCGCAGCAGCAGAAATTGCCTGCATCACAGGGGCAAAACGCGCGATCGCACCGGCCCGCAAATAATCTCCATACGCGAAGCCGCCCGGGATCCACACTCCCTGCGTCCCAGAAGGAAGCGCTTCGGCCCGGTGATGTACAAGCACGCCTGCACCGCCGAGTTCTTGCAGCGCCCACACCGTGTCGTGCTCACAATTCACTCCCGGCAACACGGGAACGGCGATCACAAAGACCTCCCCGCTGCGTCTGCACTCCCCTCGGCCTCCGTCTTGTTCCCGGAGCGCACACTCCCGGCAGGCGCCGTGTCCTCAGGCCCAAGCGCAACAGTGTACGTCTCAATCACAGAATTCACGAGCAGTGTCCTACACATTTCCTCCACACGGGAACGAAGCTCTCCCGCAGGGGCATCCGCAAGAGGCCCATCCAGTAAAAGGTCGATGGTCTTGCCCACATGCACTGTGGACACCTCGTCATAGCCCAGAGCAACCAGGGCGTCACGTACCGCAGACCCTTGCGGATCACGCAAACCGTCTTTTGGCCGTATTGTCACGGTCACCCTTTTTCCCATGCCTCTCCTTCTCCCAGTCCACTCGTCTGCGCACGCATCCCGCACACGCCGAGCTCATGCCACAAAAGACCGCCCGGTCAGGACTTCAAACACTTCGATATAGCGTGCTTGCGTGCGCTCGATCACTTCAGCGGGGAGACGCGGGGGAGGAGGAGTGCGATCCCATCCGCTCGAATCCAGCCAGGACCGCACAAACTGCTTGTCCAAAGCAGGCGGATCCTCTCCAGCAGTCCATTCTTTCTCGTACCAAAAACGTGACGAGTCCGGTGTCAACACCTCGTCGCACAAAAGAAGCTCGCCATCGGCAATGCCAAACTCGAATTTTGTGTCGGCGATAATCACACCACGCGCCGCGGCATACGCACTTGCCTCTTTGTAGAGAAGGAGAGAGAGCACTGCCACCTTTTCGGCTTGCTCCTTCCCGATCAGCTGCCCTGCTGTCGCCATGTCGATATTTTCGTCATGGCCCGATACCGCTTTGGTACTCGGCGCAAACACGGGGGCCGGAAGCTTCTCGGCAATCCGCATGCCAGGCGCCAAATCCATGCCGGTGGCCTGCCCCGTGTCACGGTATTCACGCCAGGCAGAACCATAGAGATACCCGCGCACAATACACTCGACAGGCAGCATTTCAGCACGGCGCACAATCGCAGTTCGGCCGGCAAGTTCCTCAGGATCGCCCACATCCGGGGGTAGCGCACACAGCTCGGGATCATCGGGCTTCATGGGGACAGACAACAAGTGGTGGGGAACCAGATCGGCAAATTTCTCCATCCAAAAAGCAGACATTTGCGTGAGTATCCGGCCCCTGTCCGGCACAGGGTCGAGAAGCACTGCGTCATACGCAGAGATCCGGTCAGTCGTCACAAGGAGAAGACGCTTCTCGTCAATCTCCCAAAGTTCGCGCACTTTGCCGGAAACAAGATGGGCAACTTTTGCTGTGCTCATCGCACCGCCTCCATTCCTCTGGCTTGGCATCCTCGGTATCCTGTCAGCGCCGCGCGGCCCGACGTTCCCGGTCCGCGACGATTGCCTGACCAACAGGGGACAAAGCAGAAGAAGGAACGTCAGGATCGGCAGTCACTTCCGCCAGCGCAATGATCTGCGCCGCGAGCAGGGCAGCGTTTGCCGCCCCATCCACTGCCACCGTCGCAACTGGCATGCCCGGTGGCATCTGTACTGTGGACATCAGGGCATCAAGGCCACCTTGCAACCCTCCGGAAAGAGGGACTCCAATAACGGGAAGGACAGTGCGTGCAGCAACTGCCCCGGCAAGATGCGCAGACATTCCTGCACCACAAATAAAAACGCCCACTCCTTTTGTAGGTGCCGTGTCAACAAAATCAGCCACCATGCCAGGATGCCGGTGGGCTGACATTACGTGGACTTCAGATTCGATACCAAGCTTGCCAAGCAAATCAACTGCCGGCTGCATCTTGTCTTTATCGGAAGGGGAACCCATGAGAACTGCTACTCGAAGCGCCATAGGGAGATTCTAGAAGACAAGGGAAAACCGACTGCAACACCTGGAAAATCTTCGGACAGACACCACAGTCAAACAAAACAAAATTGAGAAAAGACATAAACATACACGAAAGAAACAAGACGAAAAAACGCCCCTCCTCGCCGCACAAAACCCCGGCAGAAAGGCCTACGAGTGGTGTCTTTGTTATCGAGTCGTGGCTTCGCTCTCTCCGCCCTTGCCAAGATGGGTCAACATCTGCAGTAATTCCACGCTTGAAGACACCACTTCGCTCGCCCCTGCTGATCGGGATTCTCCCCCAAATTTTTCTTTTTCGAGGGAGGAGCAGTACACAAACAATGGGAGGTTGGAGTCGTAACGTCTGATCTCTCGCACAAGATCGACTCCGGCTTTTTCGTTGTGCTGCCCAGATTCCGAGCGTCCCATGTCAGAAATCACGAGATCGTATCTCTGGGTTTTGAGCTTTCGAAGTGCATTTTCTGTCGAAAGAACAGTGTCCACGTTTATACCAAGCGCGGAAAAACGCGCGCGCACCATGGCGTTACCTACTGGGTCACCATCAACCCACAGGATGTGCTGCACCGGATTTACGGAGGCAAAAGCAGGAACAAAGAGAGAACCCACTCTGTACTTTTCGGGAGATGATTGCTGCAAATTGGAGGTCTCTCCTTCATCATCAGGAGAAACAGGAAAGGAGACTTGGTCAGCCATACCCACCATATAGGCTTCTATCTCATTGATACGTACTTGTTGCTGCTCTGTGAATTCCGCCAAAGTCAACTCGGTGCCGCCCACTTTCACGGAAACTTTGCGCTTCCCAATGGAAGAGAGCAAGTCTCGAACGGGACCAGAAAACTTAAAAACAACGATCAAGAAGACGACGGGCCACATTACTGCTGCGACACCGCCGAGTAAATCTGCGGTTTTTTCCATGTCTTCCTCTGCCATCCGCTTCCAATGGCATCGCTGTTCCCGAGGTTTTCTGCTGCCCGGTAACGCTGCCCCATCAGCCAACGACACAGGAATTGAGGAACCTCTTTTGGGTCGCACGCTCAGAGCATCAAGAAAAAATACCGAAAAAGTGCGCGAAGTATCCTTTCTTCCAAAAACATAGCAATCCTTATCTCAAGAGGAAAGCCAAAGAACATCACCAATACTGACGTATCAGTTTTCTCTCAGGACTTTCTCCCAACTTCAGCTCTTCTTCCCCATAAAAACCCCACCATCTGCTCTTTTTAGCAAGCACTCAACATCGCGTACGTTATCTTCTTCAAAGTAACGCTCGGCCGGCGGAACAGGGGTCACAACAAAGTAACCATCTCCCGCTGCAGGGCCAAGAAACGACACAAACACTTTCTCGCACACCTCGCCTGCCCATGCATCCATCTCGTCATCCCCTGGATACACATCACCCCGGACCGCCGGATGCACCACACGTCCGATCAACTCTGCTTCATGCGACGTCCGACAACCGACTTTGTAGACATTCGCAACCAGATCATTTTCCGGCAAATTAAAACATGACCCGATGCGCAAATCGACAAATGGTGTCTCTTCTCCTACGAGAGTGTGTGCCACCTCTGGATCATCATCTCCATCCCAAAACAGCAGCCATAACCCCGCGGTACCGGCACCGGCAAGGAAAAGAAGTAGAACAATGAGAAGACCCCTCTGCCAGCCTTTCCATCCTTCTGCTTCTTCCAGACCTAGCTCCGAAACTGTCCCCGCAGCACCATACGGAGAAGAAGAAACCTCCGCTTTCTCTTCTGTTGTGGATTCCTGCGCACTAACTTCCTCCGGAAAATCCGTTTTCACTCAGCCCTCCTTTTTCGCGTGCTGTATCTCCTACATGACCAACAAACCCTTATTTACGTCGACAAACACGCACGTGTAGTTTTCGACGCCCTCTGCCCAAAAAAACAACCATCAGATTCCTACTGACTTCCCGCTCAGAATTCGTTATGCTTTTCTCACCAGAGAAAGGAGGTGGTCCAGCTTGTCTGATACCTGTAGTCCTTGGACCCTGGAGGCGACTGGTCGCTGACTAGTCTTGTCGTTCGACTGGGCCGTCGAGCGAAAATCTCCCAGTATCGCCGATTCTGTGGCTTTCGACACTTGGTCCCCGTTGACCGGGAAACTCCCGGAGCAAGCCACAGAATTTTTTTGCATGCCCAGCTTTCGCTCTGCGACCTCCGCGACGCCCCTTTTCTCCCCAACGGTTTATTCATACCCGTTGCCCTATTCGAGATACATCTTCCCGCGTCCTTCTCACGCACCTCAAGCAAGACGAAATCCCGTGGCAGTTATGGCACGAGCGTTTCCCTCCGGCCTTTCGGTGCACGCTGGTTTTTCCACCCTTCCCTCTCACAAAACAGGAAGAGAGCAGCCCTCAAAAGAAATCCAGAAAAACACATGGAAACGCAGCAATCCGGCAAATAGTTAAAAGCGTGCTTTCCTCTGCCATTTCCGCACCAACCCAGCGTCTCCTTGTATCTCCAGGTTTTGCGTCCCAAGACGACCCCACAACAAAAGAAGAATGTCAGACGCCTTCCCGGACAACAGCACATCAGCAGCAGGTGCACTTGGGCCAGATCCCACTCTCTTCACACTAAAAACACCATTCTCAAGACAAACAAACCAGCAGGGGAGAAGTCGTTCATGCAGATCAGTCGCATGAAATAAGGCCTTTCCCCCCTGAGGATCCGTGCGCACAATAGGCCCAAGCGTCGGAATAAGCGTCGTGAAGTATTCCTCGATTCCATCCACAGCCACCACGGTGTGCACCGGCAAGGGAGATCCCAGCACTGATTGCACATCCCATCGATGGATCGTGAGATCCATCGCAACACGACGCGCCCAAAAGCCCGCTCCCTGCCCTCCCACACTCGCCCACGCAGCATCAGAAGCGTCTATTCCCCCCATAGAGTGCAGAAGCTCAGAAATTCCCGCTCCCAGCCAAAACACCAACTCGCCATCAAGGGGAGCAATATCTGGGTCCAAAGGCACAGGAGGCTCCAACGACTTCTCATCAAATAACTGCGACAACCAGAGAACCGACAAACCCAAATGACGCAATACGTCAGCAATCGTCCAGCCAGGGCAAGAAGGAACAGGCAGAGTCAGGTCCTCACCGATAGCATCAGCGAGGAGCGTCCCCTCAGCGCGAAGAATTCTCGCATACCTATCAATATCCACCTGGCCCCAACCGTCCTTCCGTCGCACAAGCCGTCATGTGGGCCTCTCCTCATCGCCGGCCCTTTTTCTCCGTCGCCCTACTCTTCTTCGGGTCGCCTTTTACGCCGGATTCAGGGCAGCACGACGTTGTTTCTGCGCGACTCTGCACGATCTCCCGCAGAAAGCGCGTCTCTTCCTGACAGGAATCGGCTTGTTCTCCCCCTCGACTGAGTATCGCCTCCCCAACAGAAAAAAACACACCACGCCCCAGAGCAATACTCCCAGCTGAAAAACAGAAGATTTCCAGCTCAGAGGAGAAAGCCTGCAAGGAAAAAACGTCACACACACACGCCTTAGCCCAACGCCCGATATCCAATATCATAACGCACCTGTTGCCCCTGCCAGCTGATCTTCTCCATCGCCTGATAGGCCGTATCACGCGCTGCCTGCAACGAGCTCCCTGTGCCCGTCACCGCAAGCACACGCCCCCCTGCCGTCACCAAACGTCCGGAATCAAGCGCCGTCCCCGCCTGAAAAACAACCGCACCAGGCACTTTTTCCGCCGCAGCCACTCCCTCAATCACATCCCCTTTACGGGGCGCCTCCGGGTAGTCTTGCGCAGCAGCCACAACAGTAAGCGCCGCCTCTACCCTCGTCTCAACCGCAACATCGGACAATATTCCCTCTGCAGTGCGCATCAAAAGCTCACCAAGATCACCACCAAGACGCGGCAAGACCGCCTGACACTCCGGATCTCCGAACCGGCAGTTAAATTCCAACACTTTTGGTCCTGTGCCCGTCAGCATCAAACCAGCATAAAGAACACCCTGATAAACAACACCATCACGCTGCAACCCCCACAGCACAGGTTCAATCACACTATCGAGGACTTCTTCCACCAGCTGATCATTCGCCGAAGGAACAGGAGAATAAGCCCCCATACCTCCAGTGTTGGCGCCTGTGTCCCCTTCCCCTATCGGCTTGTGATCCTGGGCAACCGGCAAAGGAAGAATGCGTTTGCCGTCACACAACACAAGAAGCGAGAGCTCTTCACCTTCAAGGAATTCCTCAACCAGGACTACTGCCCCCGATTCGCCGTACCGTCCCGCAAAACAAGCACGCACCGCCTCTTCAGCCTGCCGCTGCTCCTCCGCCACAACCACTCCCTTACCCGCAGCAAGGCCATCGGCCTTCACCACACAAGGACCAGCGATTGCGCGCACTGCCTGCAAACCCGCATCCAACGACTTCGCCACCACGGTCCGCGCAGTTGCCACCCCCGCAGACGCCATAATTTGTTTGGCATACGACTTCGACGACTCGATCTTCGCCCCCGCAGCCACAGGCCCAAAAGCCCGCACCCCCACACGCTGCAAACGATTCACCATCCCGTCAGCAAGCGGTGCTTCCGGACCGACCACCACAAGATCCACAGATTCTCGCTGTGCTGCTTCTTGCACTTCCTCCATATCAGCGCTCCCCACATGGCGCGCCACAGCACTCATGCCAGGATTTCCCGGAGCACTCAACACCTCATGCCCTGACCTCGCACACCCCCATGCCAAAGCGTGTTCTCTCCCCCCCGAACCAACAACGAGGATCTTCACACCACTCCTTTTTGAAGACACGGGCACAACACACGCGCCTCTCGCCACTTGTGGAACACAAAAAATCGCACCACAACCAAACAAAACAAGAAAATTTTAGAGCAACTGCTTCCCGGAAAATCCGCGCACACGAATTCCGTCAAGCGGTTTTTCGCAGCAAGGTTTGCGCCCGTTCCGGCCCAACCGAAACGATGTCAACCGGCACTCCTGCGTGCTCCTCCACAAAAGCGACATAGTCCATCGCTTCTTTCGGCAACTGATCGTACTCAGTGCACTGCGTGATATCGGTTTGCCATCCCGGCAAAATCTCATACAGCGGCGACACATGATGCAACACCGACTGATGAAACGGCATCTCGTCGTACCGTTTTCCATTGTATTCGTACCCGACACACACTTTGAGGGAATCGAACTCTGACAAGATGTCAAGCTTCGTCAGGGCAAAACTATTGAAAGAGTTAATCCGCACAGCAAAACGCAATATAGGAAGGTCCAACCAGCCGCAACGGCGGTCCCGCCCGGTCACCGTACCAAATTCCCGCCCAATCTTCCGCAGATGTGCCCCTTCTTCACCGAACAGTTCTGTCGGGAAAGGCCCACCGCCCACACGTGTGGTATACGCCTTGGCTATCCCGACAATCCGGTTCAGCGCCCGAGGACCAACACCAGCGCCCACGCACATCCCTCCTGCCGTAGGATTTGAAGAAGTCACATACGGGTAGGTCCCGTGGTCAATATCAAGCAAGGTCCCCTGTGCTCCCTCAAAAAGCACCTTTTGCTGAGCTTTCAGAGCATCATTCGTCAAAAGCGAGGTATCCGCCATGTACTTTTCAATAGAAGACGCGTAGGAGAAATACTCCTCCATAATCGCATCGATATCAAGCGGCATACGGTTATACAGCTTCGTCAAGATCTGGTTCTTGTCTTTCAGCGCAATCTCAACTTTTTGACGAAAAATCTTTTCGTCAAAAAGGTCTTGCAACCGCACACCAATACGACGGGCCTTATCGGCATATGCCGGACCAATTCCCCGCTTCGTCGTACCAAGCTTGTTCCGCCCAAGAAATCGCTCCGTCACCTTGTCAAGTTCCCGGTGATAGGGCATTACAAGATGGGCATTGGCAGAAATACGCAAACGCGAGACGTTAATACCGCGATCTGTAAGTCCTTGAAGTTCCGCAAGCAGCACACCAGGGTTCAGAGCAACACCATTCCCGATCACCGGAACGACGTGCGGATAAAGGATTCCTGACGGCAAAAGACGGAGCTTGTACGTTTCGTCACCCACCACAATGGTATGACCGGCATTATCCCCACCCGTCGCACGCACCACCATGTCCATCTGCTCGGCAAAAAGATCGGTGAGCTTTCCTTTTCCTTCATCTCCCCATTGCGCCCCTATAAGGGCTGTTCCGGGCACGAGTAATCTCCATCCAGTCAAGCATGATCTTGCGCTGAGAATTCTACGGAACAAACGCGAAGCGAGCACAGCCTAGCCAAAGAAAAAAGGACTCCGGACGTCACTTCCCAGTTTCCCTTTTGCGTATTTTCTCTGCAGCTTCAGAAAAAACTCATCTCTACTGCTGTAAGAATCCAGGATTTCGCAGAAACACCCGCGGGGAGTCGCCCCAACTCCCAAGACACCCCTCCCCGATCACACTGACGTCAGCGCTCAAGACGAAAATGCAAACGCACTGCGGTGTGATACTCGACTATCTCCCCTTCAGGCCCCAACACACCCGTCCATTCCAGAACGTCCAGATGTATCAAACCCCGGATAGTCTTCGCAGCTTCATGTACCGCAGCCTTTGCGGCATCCTCCCAAGACACAACAGACACACCAACCAAATCAATGGTTTTAATTACAGCCACTCAGAATTCCCCTTCCTCAACCACATCTCTCATACACACGGGAAGTCTCTACGAAACGTTACCGAAAGAGCCCCTCAAGAAAAGACCTCACGTGCACCTCAGAACCGTGCCATAACCCAGCACCGGGCTCACGCGACTCCAATGCAGAGACACGACAACAGCACCTTGTCAGGACCTCAGACTGACCACACACTCACGCGATCATTCCATAATTACACTAAGACAGTGGCACACAGTATCCAACTACACACTTCAGCAAAGACCCAAAAGTATCCCTGCAACAGATTCTCAACACAAAGAAAAAACTTATAATTTTCATTAAAGGGCAAAGAACAAAAAGCCGATACAAAAAGAGGTTGAAAAATCGTTCCCACGTGGACCCTGCGTGCCCCGAGTGTTCAATCTCGAGTTGAGTTCCGCGCGGAGCGACACTCTCACAGGCATTAGCCGAGAGAGCGCACTTCAATCAGCATGACGTCGTCCCCCGGGTCCCCGCTTCCCCCCTCCCGGGGGCGACGCTTTTTCTCACCTCCAGACTTTCCCGGCACACACCTCCCCACACAACCCTGCCTTGCCACATCTTGCCACCCCGCTGCCACAAACCCCCACAAAAACGCACACTTCGCATCTCCCACCTTCACAAAACCCAAATAGGCAGGCAGAGATACCCCTGCCTGCCTATTACCCTGTTTCGTCTACGTACTCAGTGTGCGTACGTAAATATTTTTTGTGCTTGCACAGCTTTTCACAAAACCCCACGGGCAGCAGACTCAGTTCGTAGCCTGATCTGCGGTTTTTACAAAAGACAACACACCGTCGACCACATCACCAACAATCTTGTCGCCACGCTCATACTCGCCATCCAGAATGCCCAAAGCCACCCTGTCACCAATGTCACGCTGCAACAGTCGCTTCAAAGGACGCGCACCATACATCGGATCAAAACCAGTTTCTGCCAGATGGTCAAGCGCCTTTTCAGTCAACATAAGATCGATCGAACGGTCAGAAAGACGCTCTTGCAACCCGATCAACTGCAACTCAACAATCTCTCGCATATCACCCAACGTCAACCGGTTAAAGACCACGATGTCATCCACACGGTTTAAGAATTCAGGACGAAAACTTACTCGTACCACATCCATTACTCTGCTCTGCACATCCGAATCCGCCAGGCTGGGATCAATAAATTCCGACCCGAGATTGGAAGTCATAATAAGAACGGCATTCGTGAAGTCCACGGTGCGCCCTTGGCCGTCAGTAAGACGACCATCGTCCAACAACTGCAACAGCACATTGAAGACTTCCCCATGTGCCTTCTCTATCTCATCAAGCAGGATAACCGCATAAGGACGACGCCGCACAGCCTCAGTAAGCTGCCCGCCTTCTTCATAACCGACATAGCCGGGAGGGGCGCCAATAAGACGGGCAACAGAATGCTTTTCTCCATATTCACTCATGTCGATGCGCACCATCGACCGCTCGTCATCAAAAAGAAACTCCGCAAGTGCCCGCGCCAGCTCGGTTTTTCCGACACCGGTCGGACCCAAAAACAAAAACGACCCAATCGGACGGTTCGGATCAGAGAGCCCCGCACGCGCACGACGCACTGCATTGGCAACAACCGACACCGCGTCATCCTGCCCAATCACCCGATTATGCAAATGCGACTCCAACACAACCAGCCGCTGTTTTTCTCCTTGCATAAGACGAGAAACCGGCACACCCGTCCAACGAGCCACAACTTCGGCAATGTCTTCTTCGCCGACTTCCTCCGTGAGCATGCGCTTCTCTTGCTGCAAACTCTCAAGCTCAGCGTTATGCTGCTGCACTAGCTGCTCAATCTTAGGAATATTGCCGTAACGCAGCTCTGCAGCCTTATTGAGGTCGCCAATCCGCTCAGCCTTTTCGGCCTCAACCTTCAGCTGCTCCAAACGTTCTTTTGCCTCGCGGATCTTCCCAATCAGACCTTTCTCTTGCTCCCAATGGGCAATAAGCTCATCCATCTCCACCTTGATGGCATCAAGCTCCGTTCCAAGCACAACAAGTCGTTCACGCGACGTCGCATCAGATTCTTTTTGCAGAGCCGCCCGCTCAATTTCAAGCTGAGCAAAACGCCGCTTCAAATGGTCAATCTCCGCAGGCATCGAGTCAATCTCAATGCGCAACTTCGAGGCCGCCTCATCCATAAGGTCAATCGCCTTATCAGGCAAAAAACGCTCAGTCACATAGCGGTCAGACAAAACAGCCGCAGCAATAAGTGCCGCGTCTTGAATGCGCACCCCATGATGCACCTCATAGCGTTCCCGCAAACCTCGCAAAATCCCAATCGTGTCCTGCACCGAAGGCTCGCCCACAAGCACCGGCTGAAAACGGCGTTCAAGCGCCGCATCCTTCTCAATATGCTTACGATATTCATCCAGCGTGGTCGCGCCAATCATGCGGAGCTCGCCCCGCGCCAACATCGGTTTCAGCATATTCGCCGCGTCCATCGCCCCTTCGGCAGCACCGGCCCCCACCACAGTATGCATCTCGTCAATAAATGTAACGACCTGCCCTTCGGACTGGGCAATCTCTTCAAGCACCGCCTTGAGACGCTCTTCAAACTCGCCCCGATACTTCGCCCCAGCCAGCATCGAACCAATATCGAGCGAGATCACACGTTTGTCTTCCAAAGAAAGAGGCACATCGCCAGACACAATACGTTGGGCAAGCCCTTCGACAATGGCAGTCTTGCCCACTCCAGGATCCCCGATAAGAACTGGGTTGTTTTTACGCCGGCGTGCCAGCACTTGCACAACTCGCCGAATCTCATCGTCTCGCCCCACCACAGGATCGAGCTTGCCCGCACGCGCCTCCTCAGTGAGATCCCGTCCGTACCGTTCCAACGCCTGATACGTATCTTCCGGATTTTGTGTACTGACCCGATGCGAGCCACGCACTTCCTGCAGAGCCGAAAGCAACACTTCGCGAGTTAAGCCAATATCACGCAGAAGTTTCCCCGCAGCTTCACCCTTCTGCTCAATCGCCAGCAAAAAGTGCTCAACCGACACATAGTCGTCACCAAGCTGCTGCCGTTCAGTATCCGCATGATCGAGCACATTCTTAAAAATGCGAGTGACCTGAGGCTCTGTCCCCCCATAAACCTTCGGCAGCTTTTTCAGCAGATCGCCAACCCGATCTCGCACCTTCTTCGGTGACTGCCCCGCCTTCTCCAGGATAGGCAACACAACCCCATCAGACTGGCGGAGCAGAGCAGCAAGCAAATGCTCCGGCTGCACCTGTTGATGATTTTGTGCCTCAGCAAAACGCTGCGATTCCACCAGCGCTTCTTGCGATTTGATTGTCAGTCTATTGGGGTCATATGACACGACTGCCCTCCTCCTTCATCAAACGACAGCAAAAAACCTGCGCCTAATAGTATCAACTTTCTCCCCTCCCGTTTTCTTCCCTCTCACCCGGAATTCTCACAACATCTTCTTCCCCCATCCCCACGCTTTCCCCGTTCACCCCCCTGCCAAACCTGCCGATACCCCAAGTACACCCTCCCCTCTCCCTCTCCCTTCTCCCTGCAAAACACCTACGCGCCACCACCCAAACAGCAAACTGCCACCACCCAAACAGGCCAGCATTCCTCCCCTCCACCAGTCTGCGGACAGGATGCCACCAGACCGGGAACCAGATGCCACCACTGGATAGGTGCAATGTCACTACCCGCGGAACCAAATGCCACCAGACCGTAGACAGGATGCCACCAGACCAGGAACAAAATGACACCACTGGATAGGTGCAACGTCACTACCCGCGGAACCAAATGCCACCAGACCGTAGACAGGATGCCACCAGACCAGGAACAAAATGACACCACTGGATAGGTGCAACGTCACTACCCGCGGAACCAAATGCCACCAGCCCGGGAACCGAATGCCACCAGACCAGGAACAAAATGACACCACTGGATAGGTGCAACGTCACTACCCGCGGAACCGAATGCCACCAGCCCGGGAACCGAATGCCACCACTGGATAGGTGCAACGTCACTACCCGCGGAACCAAATGCCACCAGACCGGGAACCGAATGCCACCACTGGATAGGTGCAACGTCACTACCCGCGGAACCAAATGCCACCAGACCGGGAACCGAATGCCACCAGACCAGGAACAAAATGACACCACTGGATAGGTGCAACGTCACTACCCGCGGAACCAAATGCCACCAGACCGGGAACCGAATGACACCACTGGATAGGTGCAACGTCACTACCCGC
>Ga0209345_10003668_pt1 | contig 15579 bp, 12 predicted proteins | sample Cruoilmetagenom7_FD_187294 | JGI IMG/M metagenome (GOLD analysis project Ga0209345, IMG submission 187294) | Oil polluted marine microbial communities from Coal Oil Point, Santa Barbara, California, USA - Sample 7 (SPAdes) (version 2) | ecosystem: Environmental > Aquatic > Marine > Oil seeps ... | reverse complement strand
ATTTTAACCCTGCATTATGAAAAATTTCAGGGTGAAGACAACCTTTCTCAGCAAATAAGGGTATATGAGTTCATGGAATTTATCCGGAAAGACACCAGTTATTATACAAACCAGGATATTACAGACTTATATCGCCAGCCTGAATTAGGAAATGGGTGGATGTCAAAGGATGATACGATAATCAAGATACAGATCACAGAAGAAACATTTATCAACAAATTCCTGCAAGCCGAAGATTCCATCCTGTCAAATTATGAATATTTCCAGGAATTGATGTATGGTCTTTATATAGCAGGTGATGATGTTGCAACAGAGGGTGGCATCGCCACATTAAATGCGAATGCACCGGGTACAATGCTTAGGTTTTATTATGCCAATGATACAGTGGATTCAATTTCTCAGAGTTACACAATTACAAGGACGAAGTGCCAGCAATTCAACCTGTTTTCGCATGATTATACAGGGTATCCCATACAGGAATTTTTAACTGATACCTCCAAAAATGACAGCCTGCTGTTTATTCAATCTATGGCTGGGGTGTTCCCGAAAATAAGGTTCCCTGGATTTTCCAACTGGATTGATTCCATGCCTGTGGCCATCAATGAAGCTAAATTGACTTTCTTGGTGGCTGATACCCTCCTCACCCAGCAAAAAATTGAAAACTTGCCTCCCAAAGTAGTAATGTATTTGGAAGAACCCAGTGGCAGGTATAATTTCGTATACGATCAGGTGGTTTCAGCTGAAACATATGGAGGGGAATATCAAGATTTCTCAAATTCCTATAACTTTACCATAAAAGTGCACCTTCAAAGCATTGCAACAGGGGATGTGGATAACCTGGAAATGGTCATCCGGCCTTCACTGGGGAATGAAACCGTTACACGGGGAGTTCTTTACGGGTGGAGTAAGGATTTTTTGAAAAGGATGAGACTGGAAATCACTTATACAAGATTATAAATGTGTGGGATTGTCGGTTATATCGGGGATAAAAATGCTTATCCCATTTTGATTAACGGATTGAAAAGGCTGGAATACAGGGGATATGATTCAGCAGGCATATCCATACTCAAGGAAGAAATAAACGTTTACAAGAAACAGGGGAAGGTAGCAGATCTGGAGCAATATGTTTCGGATAAAGATGTCACTGGAACTATTGGGATAGGACATACACGCTGGGCCACCCATGGGGAACCCAATGATACCAATGCCCATCCACACACCTCGGCGAATGGTCATTTCGTTCTGATCCACAACGGGATCATAGAAAATTACACCACTCTTAAAGATAAGCTTACAGGGCGCGGTTATACCTTTTACAGTGAAACCGATACCGAGGTCCTTGCCAACCTGATAGAATATATTTATCTGAAAGGGAAAGTATCGGCAGAGGTCGCCGTCAGGTTAGCCCTGACCAAGGTGATCGGTGCCTATGGGCTGGTCATTTTATGCAAGGATGAACCGGACCAGTTGATTGCCGCCCGGAAAGGTAGTCCACTGGTCGTAGGGATAGGTGAAAATGAATATTTCCTTGCTTCAGATGCTACTCCCATCGTGGAATACACTAAAAGTGTGATCTACCTTAACAATGATGATGTTGCCATCATTAAAAAAAATGAATTACTCCTGAAGACTGTTGGCAATGATACCCTCATACCGAAAGTCCAGCAGCTTGATCTGGAAATAGGTATGATGGAGAAGGGCGGCTATGATCATTTCATGCTCAAGGAAATCTTCGAGCAACCCCGTTCCATAAAGGATACTTTCAGGGGACGTATCAAGCCAGACCTGAAGGACCTCCATCTTGGTGGACTCTACGATGTAATGCCACGACTAATTGAGGCAAAACGGATAATTATCATTGGCTGTGGGACATCCTGGCATGCAGGCCTGGTAGGAGAGTACCTGTTCGAAGACCTGGCCAGGTTGCCAGTAGAGGTAGAGTATGCAAGCGAATTCAGGTACAGGAACCCACTGGTCACAAAGGATGATGTTGTTATTGCCATTAGCCAGAGTGGAGAGACTGCGGATACACTGGCAGCAATCCAGCTTGCCAGGGAAGCCGGGGCCCTGGTTCTGGGGATCTGTAATGTTGTCGGATCCAGTATTTCCAGAGAAACAGATGCAGGGGTTTATACACATGCCGGTCCCGAGATTGGTGTAGCATCAACAAAAGCCTTTACAGCTCAGGTTACTGTGCTGATCCTTATGGCCATACTGATTGGCCGGAAACGCGGCTTACTTACGGATGAGGTTTATTATGAACTGATCAGGGAAATGGACCAGATCCCTTCTAAATTGGAATTCCTACTGACATTAAATGAAAAATACAGGCAAATAGCTGAAATGTACAAGGGAGCCCATAACTTTCTTTACCTCGGGCGTGGCTATTTCTTCCCGGTAGCGCTGGAGGGCGCACTGAAGCTGAAAGAGATTTCCTACATACATGCTGAAGGATATCCGGCAGCAGAAATGAAGCATGGCCCCATTGCCCTTATTGATAGACTCATGCCTGTGGTGGTAATAGCTGCCAAAGACAAATCCTATGAAAAAATCGTAAGTAATATTCAGGAAGTAAAGGCCCGGAACGGTATTGTCATTGCTATTGTTACCGAAGGAGATACAATCATAAAGAACATGGCCGATCATGTACTTGAGATCCCAACATGTAATGAGAAGCTGGTTTCCCTGCTTGCTGTAGTGCCTCTGCAATTATTGTCCTATCACATAGCCGTTATGCGTGGGTGCGACGTCGACCAGCCACGCAATCTAGCTAAATCAGTTACTGTTGAGTAGCGGCAATACGCCTGATTAGAACGTCGCCGATTTTATCTTCATTTGCTCTCGGAGTGTATTTCTTTTCCCCTTCCATTACCCACGCATTAAAGATCACCTTCCCTTCCGGAAAAGAAAAAACAGCCTTGTCCTTTCCCTGGCTTAAAGGCTGAACGGCATATGTTGAATCAAGTTGAACAATCAATTTCCCTTCTTCCAATGATTCTTCCCTGTTTATTTTAACCTCGTATTTTCCCGGCCGTTCAATGAAAAGTGGCCATCCCGCAGGTTTTCTATCAATATAGGAAGCATCCTGGTAGCGACACAGGTAAACGGGGTTTTCTGCATCAGATCCAATGTGGATTAGACCCGGGGAAAACTGCCGGGTATTTTTAACATCATCAAACCAGTTATCATAGGCTGCCCTTAATTTTTTTAGCATATCCGGATGGAGGTCTGCAACATTGCTTGTCTCACCTGGATCAGAAGAAATATCATAAAGTTCTAGTACAGGATTTTGGCGTGATGTCACAAGTTCTCTCTCTTCAAAGGTGTTTGGGTAACCAATTAGCTTGAACCTCTCTGAAATCACAGCGCAATTCTTATACCTGTGAACCTTCATTCCGCGCTCACATTGCAGGAATATCATCCTTTCAGCCCAGTCCTTGCCCCTGCCTTCCAGCAATGGTAAGAGGCTTACCCCGTCAATGGTTAAATTCTCTGGGATATCTGCCCCGGCAGCATCCAATAAGGTGGGTAGAATATCAATGTGGTTGGATATCTTATCCACCGTTATTTTTCCAGGGAAATGACCAGGCCATTGGATAAAACATGGTACCCTTATACTGCCCTCATAGGGAGTAGCATATCCATGTCCCCGGAAATCGACTTTATTAATCCTGACATTGCCATCATCACTCAGGAATATTACCAGTGTTTTTTCCCTTAGTCCAAGAGAGGAAAGTTTGGCGGTCAATCGCCCAAAATTTTCATCAAAATTGTTAATCATACCACACACAGCAGCAATGTTTTCTTCATGCCCATTTTCCAAATACGGTTTACTGTATTTTTCGGGTACCTCCTTTCCTGCTTCCGATGTAGCATGGGCTATATTGGTAGGCAAATAAATAAAGAAGGGAGTATGCTGATGTTTTTGCATAAAATCCATGGCAGCATCGAAAAAGATGTCTGTGCAAAATCCATCCTTCTGCAGATATTTCCCGTTTTCCCATAATTTTGGATTTATATAGGAATTGGGTTTGTCAGGTACCTGGCCAAGCCTTCCCGACTTATGAATCAGGGTCTGATCAAAACCCTGATCCTGTGGGCGCATGGGGTAATTATCTCCCAAATGCCACTTCCCGAAAATACCAGTTGTGTATCCATCATTCTTTAGTAATTCGGCGATTGTTACTTCATTCCCATACATTTTCGCTGCACCACGGGAAGTATGTAATACACCTGTTCGGTAATGGTAGCGTCCTGTCATTAAACTGGCACGCGTAGGCGCACACAAGGGATTACTATAGAAGCGTCCAAACCGGGCTCCTTCGCGTGCAAATTTGTCAAGGCTGGGAGTTTTAACCAATTCATTCCCGTTTATACCAATCTCGGGATAACCCACATTATCAATCATTATTAGGATGATATTAGGCTTTTCTTCCGAGGAAATCTTATTGTTGGGATCAGCACACCTGATGCCTGACATCAGTGTGAGTAGAAGGGTAAAGAGTAAAACAAATCGAATACGTTTCATTTTTACTATCCTGCCTAACGTTCCTTGTATTGCTGGTCGTAGTATTTGGAATAATCACCAGAAAGGACATTGTCCAGCCAGGCCTGGTTCGCCAGGTACCAGTCCACTGTCTTCTCAAGTCCTTCCCTGAAAGTAACCGTAGGCTTCCAGCCCAGGTTCTTTTCAATCTTTGAGGCATCGATGGCATAACGCATATCATGGCCAGCCCTGTCCTTCACAAATTCAATCAGTCCGGCGCTGGTGCCGGATTCCCTGTCAAGCCTGTCATCCATGATCTCACATAGCATTTTGATCAGGTCAATATTCATCCACTCATTTAAACCGCCAATGTTATAAGTTTCTCCAATCTTGCCGCTGTGATAAATCAGGTCGATGGCTGCTGCATGATCCCCTACATAAAGCCAGTCACGGATGTTCTCTCCCTTTCCATAAATGGGGATGGTTTTCATTTTCTTGATGTTATTGATGGCCAGGGGGATCAGTTTTTCAGGAAATTGAAACGGGCCATAGTTATTGGAACAATTTGACAGGACTACCGGCAATTTATAAGTATGCAGGTAAGCCCTGACAAGATGGTCAGAGCTGGCCTTGGAAGCTGAGTATGGACTTCTGGGATCATAGGCTGTGCTTTCTGTAAAGAGTCCCTCTTTACCCAGTGAACCATATACCTCATCTGTTGAAATATGGTAGAAAAGCTTGCCCTCAAGATTATCTTTCCAGCTTGCCCTGCAAGCGTTCAGCAGGTTCACCGTGCCAATGATATTGGTATGGATAAAAGCAAGAGGGTCCAGGATAGAACGATCAACATGAGATTCCGCAGCAAGGTGGACAATCCCATCCGGCTGGTATTGCTTGATGAGCCTTTCAATGAAATCTGAATCAGTGATATCTCCCTTCTCAAATACATAATTAGACCGGGTTTCTATGTCGGTCAGATTCTCCAGGTTACCTGCATAAGAAAGGCCATCCAGGTTGATGATCCTGTATGACGGGTATTTTTGCACAAAAAGCCTTACTACATGAGAGCCAATGAAACCGGCTCCTCCTGTTATGATGATAGTTTTATCCATTGTTTTCTTGTCTTATGTATTGTTCCCATTTCCAGGCAGACCTGAGGGTTTCTTCCAGGGGGATTGCTGATTTCCAGCCGAGCTTTTTGTTTGCCAGGGTTGTATCAGCATAGACCTGCTCAATATCACCTTCACGCCGGCCAACTATCTGGTAATTAATTTTGACTCCTGTAACTTTCTCAAAAGTGTTAATGATCTCCAGAACAGACAGTCCTGTTCCGGTCCCAAGGTTATACGTTTCCAGCGCAGATTTGTTTTTACCTGCCAATAGCCGTTCAATTGAAACAACATGGGCCCTGGAAAGATCGACAACATTGATGTAATCCCTGATGGCCGATCCGTCAGGGGTATTGTAGTCATCACCGAAAACTTTTAATTCTTCACGAATGCCAATGGCGGTCTGGGTTATAAATGGAACCAGGTTCAGCGGGACACCGATTGGAAGTTCCCCAATGAGTGCAGAGGGATGCGCCCCTACGGGATTGAAATACCTTAGTAAAATGGCTTTGATGGGATCTCCTGCCGAGACCACATCCTGGATAATATCTTCAGCAACTTTTTTGGTATTCCCATAAGGTGAGGTGGCCTTTTTTATGGGGGATATTTCCGTGACAGGCAGTTTGTCTGGTTGTCCATATACAGTACAGGAAGATGAGAACACAAAGTTGTTAATGCCATGTTCCTTCATGGCTTCCAGCAGGTTGATAAGGGATAGCAGGTTGTTTTGATAATACATCAGTGGCTTATCCACAGACTCCGGTACTGCTTTGTGTGCAGCAAAATGGATAATGGCAGCAATGCCTGGATGGTTATTAAAACAGTCCATTACTTTACCCCTGTCGCAAAGATCGAACTTTTCAAACTGGGGTTTTTGCCCGGTGATTTTTTCGATCCCGTCCAGCACCTCAATCCGTGAATTGGACAGATCATCGATGATCAAGACCTCATAACCGGCTTCTATCAGTTCAACAGTAGTATGTGATCCAATAAAACCAGTCCCACCTGTAACTACAACAAGTTTCTTCATCTATTAAATGATAAAATTAAAGGCTCCAGTAAATAAGTTTATTAATGCTGTTCCTGTAAATGCCTTTGATGTCCATCAGCATGGCCTCATCCGCGCAAAGAGACAAAAAATATTCTTCATCCAGCTGCACATATTCGTCATGGTTCACGGCAACCACAATGGCATCATAGGGAGGCTGGAGTTCATTTTTCATCTCCAGCTGGTACTCATTACGGACCTCTTCCGGGGAAGCAAGGGGATCTACTATGTCAACTGAAATACCATAAGAAAGGAACTCTCTTATGACATCCACTACTTTTGAATTCCTGATATCGCTTACATTTTCCTTGAAGGTTATTCCCATCACCAGGACCTTGCAGGATTGGATATCTTTGCGCAATTCAACCAATTTTTTTAGTCCCTGGTTAGCCACATATGATCCCATGCCATCATTGATATCTCTGCCTGAGTTAATGATCCTGGCATGATGACCGTATTTCCCTGATTTATAGGTAAGGTAATAGGGATCCACACCTATGCAGTGCCCGCCGACCAGGCCAGGGAAGAATCTCAGGAAATTCCATTTGGTCCCGGCCGCTTCGAGGACTTCAAAGGTATTGATATCCATCTTATTGAAGATCATGGATAACTCATTCATGAATGCTATATTGATATCACGCTGGGCATTTTCAATGATTTTGGCAGCTTCAGCCACCTTGATGGAGCTGGCCCTGTGAACGCCGGCCGTGATAATAAGTTCATAAAGGCTGGCAATAACCTCCGCGGATAACTCATCACAGCCCGATGTTACCTTTGTGATGGTAGCAAGCGTATGTGTCTGGTCCCCTGGATTAATCCGCTCCGGTGAAAACCCAACCTTAAAATGTTTTTTATATGTAAGCCCTGATCTCTGTTCAAGAATGGGAACACAGTCTTCTTCAGTACATCCGGGATATACCGTCGATTCAAATACCACATAATCACCTTCTGAAAGAAAATCGCCCACTGTTTTACAAGCACTAAGCAAGGGCCCCAGGTCAGGTTGTTTGTGATCGTCAATGGGGGTAGGTACAGCTACAATATAAAAACTGGCTTCTGCCAGGTCATCCGGATCTGCTGTAAAAGTTATATCACAACCCTTAAAAGTCTCGGAGGAAATTTCATTGCTGGGATCTATCCCTTCTTTCATTAAGCTTACCCGATCAGGTTTGATGTCAAAACCAATCACTTTCATTTTTCTGGCCAACTCCAGTGCAATAGGTAATCCAACATAACCCAATCCGATTACTGCCAGTTTTTTATTGCCTGCTAATAAAGATGCAATCATATTCAATCGTTTACAAGGTTTACTTACAAAGCGGGTGATAGTCGCCTTTACAACCTACAGGATCTGCGTTCCTGATGGTATAGACTACTTCAATTGATTTTTTTGATTCTTCCAGGGCGTACCCGTTTCCGGCGAGGATTTCCTGATAGGTTTGCGTATGCAGATCGGTAAAACCATCACTGAATTCAATTTCTTCATCATCCATGGTGATGCTTCTGAATGTGCGCTGCCCCTTTCCTTTCACAGCGGCTGGCAGGTCATCGGCATCTATGCTGAGGAACCAACGGATGCGCGCCTGTTCCAGCTCAAGGTAACCCGATGCCTTGTCTTCTTCAAGACGGTGGGTGATATTTTCTTTTACATCACCAAAGATCCAGATCAGCATATCGAAAAAATGTATCCCGATATTGGTGGCAATTCCTCCTGATTTCTGCAGGTTCCCTTTCCAGGAGTAATGGTACCAGTTCCCCCGGCTGGTAATATATGTCAGGTCTATATCATGAATCTTATCTTTCGGACCTTTCCTGATCTTCTCCTGCAGGGCTTTGATTGATGGGTGCAGTCTTAGCTGAAGGACATTAAATACTTTTTTGCCCATCTCTTTTTCGTAATCTGCCAGTCCTTCAAAATTCCATGGATTCAACACAAGAGGTTTCTCACATATGGCGTTGGCCTGGCTTCTCAAGGCAAATCTTATATGTGAATCATGCAGGTAGTTAGGAGAACAAATGCTGATATAATCAACTTGTTTGCCTTCCCTGCGGAGTTTGTCAATATGTCTGTCAAATCGCTCAAATTCTACGAAGAAATCGGTATCCGGAAAATAGGAATCAATGATCCCTACACTGTCATATACATCAAGGGCTGCAACCAGGTTGTTATCTGTTTCATGTATGGCCTTCAAATGCCTTACGGCAATGTAACCGGCCACACCTATCAATGCGAAATTCTTTTTCATACCTTGATTACCTCACCGTTTTTCAATTTGTAGTTATCACCGCTTTCGGGACATACAGCCAGGTTCTCTTCATCGAAATGCAGCCGGTGACCATATTCACTCATCCAACCAACATGTTTCCCGGGATTTCCAACAACCAGGGCATAGGCTGGAACATCTTTCGTTATGACAGCACCTGCACCGATAAAACAAAACTCCCCCAGCTTATTCCCACAAATGATGGTGGCATTGGCCCCAATAGATGCACCTTTGCCAACCAGGGTTTTTACGTATGCACCTTTTCTAATAACGGCACTCCTGGGGTTGACAATGTTTGTGAAAACCATGGAGGGACCAAGGAAAACATCATCTTCACATATGACACCAGTATAGATGGATACATTGTTCTGAACCTTTACGTTATTGCCCAGGATGACATCATCAGAAACCAGGACATTTTGTCCAAGGTTACAATTTTCACCCAGTCTGGCGCCAGACATTACGTGTGAGAAATGCCAGATGCGGGTACCATTTCCAATCTCACAGCCATCATCTACTACTGCCGTTTCATGTGCAAAAAATCCCTTGTCACTCATTAATTATCCTGCTTTAAGAAGGTTTTAATATGATGGCAAATATATTCAATCTGTTCGGATTCCATTTCAGTATGCATGGGGATGGAAAAAACAGTTTCGGATAGTGATTCCGTTACCGGAAAATCCCCCTGTCCATAACCAAGATCTTTGTATGCAACCTGGAGGTGCAAAGGGAGAGGATAATAGACCATCACAGGAATTTCTTTGCTTTTGAGATAATCCCGGAATTGATCCCGGTTTGTTTCATGGAGGATAAGTGTATACTGATGAAAAATATGGGTGGACCATGGTACCCTTGCAGGCGTTGATAACTGCGGGATATTTCCAAGCTTTGTATCATAAGCCTCCGCCACTTTTTGCCTGGCAAGGTGAAAGCTGTCAAGATATCTGAGCTTCACCCTGAGGATGGCTGCTTGCAATGTATCCAGCCGCGAATTAACACCCACCTCGTCATAGTAGTATTTTGTCCTGGAACCATGGTTTACAATGGCTTGTATTTTATGATGCAAGTTTGCATCACGGGTAATTATGGCACCTCCGTCACCATAACAACCCAGGTTCTTGGAAGGGAAAAACGAAGCCGTACCGATGTGCCCTATTGTTCCTGCTTTTTTTCTGCCACCATCCTGAAAGATATAATCAGTACCTACTGCCTGGGCAGTATCTTCAATGATATATAATCCGTGTTTATGTGAAATATCTGTGATTCTTTCCATATGTGCACACTGTCCGAATAAATGCACCGGAATGATTGCCTTTGTTTTTTGTGTGATAAGCTGCTCTAACTGTTCAGGATCAATATTGAAGGTGCGTGGATCCACATCGGCCAGTACAGGGACCAGCCTTAATAGTTTAATGACTTCAATGCTGGCAATAAATGAAAAAGGAGTAGTGATCACCTCATCCCCGGGCTGAAGATCAAGGGCCATAATCGCTACCTGAAGTGCATCTGTTCCATTACCACAAGGGATTACATGGGGTACATCCAGATAGCTGGCAAACTCATCCCGAAAGGCTTTTACACTAGGTCCATTAATGAAAGCCGTGGAATCCAGTACTTCCTGAATCGCCATGTCAATTTCGTCCCTGAAACGGTCATATTGTCGTTTCAGATCGACCATTTTTATAGCTTCCATCATAGCAGGCATAATGAACGTACGAAGATAATAAATAATGAAACAAAGTCTGGCAGGATTCCGTAAACCTGAATCAATTCTGGAGGATGTGGTAAAAAAAAATTGTAACTTTGTTTTGCTGTGCTGATGAAGATCAATTTAGATAGATATATCCGGGAGCTATTGCTCCAACATGATTGTGTGATCCTACCCGGATTGGGTGGTTTTGTTGCAAATTACAAATCTGCAGAATTTGATCCTTCCCAAAAGACTGTCCTCCCTCCATCCAGGCAAATTCTTTTCAATCCCAACCTTATCCATAACGATGGCTTATTATTTGCCCACATTTCCAAGGAGACAGACTATGGTTATAAGGAGGTACAGGCCATGGCAGAGGTATATTTTAAAACAATAAAATATGAAGTAGGGAAAGGGCTGAAGTTTACGATTGAGGACCTGGGGTATTTCTTCTTCAACAAGGCCCGGAAAATTGAATTTGCACAGGAATCAACTGATAATTTGCTTCTTGCCTCTTACGGCTTATCATATTTGAACCATAAAGTATTTGACAGGAGCCCGGGCAGAAGTGCTAAAATCTACCAGGCCGTTGATGATACAAATCCGATAACAAGGCAACGAAAGATCAGGAGATGGATATATACCGGAGCAGCTGCCTGTCTGCTTGCCAGCATGATCCTGATACCAGTAAAGATGGGCTACCTAAACCTTTCAGGTTTTGACCTGAACCCTGTTGACAGTTTCAGGAAAGAACAGCCAGTCCAGGAATTGGTGGTCACATCTCCAGATACCGATACTCAATTGACTGAACGTGAAATTGGGTCCCCCAAGCTTGAAACCGTATCCCTCGAGCCCGAAGTTGGATCAAGCAAACCTGAAGCCGTATCCCTCGAGCCCGAAGTTGAATCTACCAAAGCAGAAGCTACCAAAATTGAAACCACAGCCAGGGAATTTGCCACAGCACAAACAAACTTCCATATCATTGTTGGCAGTTTTAAAGATCTTGGTAATGCTCAGCAATTAAAGCAAAAAATGGCAGGTGATGGGTATGAAGCAGATATAATTACAGGAGCGAATTCTTTCTACAGGGTTTCTGCAAATCATTTCCCCATCAAGGCAGATGCCGTTTCAGCACTGGCCTCAATCCGTGATCAACAGGCATATAAATCTGCTTGGATCCTTAGCTTATAGAAAACCTTACAATACCGCGGATCCTTCATCCGTAATATCTTCAGGACTGACGAAAATCAGTTTTCCCTGTGCATTTTCAGCGAGCAGGACCATTCCATGTGATACAATCCCCCTGAGTTTTCGTGGCGCGAGGTTGGCAAGGATACAAACCTGTTTACCGATGATCTCTTCGGGTTTAAAATATTCGGCTATTCCGGATACAACCGTACGTTTATCAAAGCCTGTGTCGAGATCCAGTTTAATCAATTTGTCGGTTTTGGGTACCTTTTCCGCAGCCAGGATTTTTGCAACCCGGATATCCATTTTACTGAAATCCTCGTAAGATATCTCCTCTTTTAAACCCGGCAAACCGGCTTCCTTTGCCTCGTTCAGTTTTTTGCTATTAGCCAGTTTATCAAGCTGGACCTGTATGGCCTCATCCTCGATCTTATCAAAGAGCAATTCCGGTTGATTGATCTCATGTCCGACTGGCAGGAGGGATGTATTACCGATATCCTGCCAGCCAATCTCCCCGGTATTCAGGAATCCTTCCAGCCTTACAGAAGTGAAGGGGAGGAATGGTTTAATAATCCCGGCGATACTGGCCGTTATCTGCAGGGCAGTATACAGGATGTTTTTAACCCTTCCGGGATCATTTTTAAAATGTTTCCAGGGTTCAGTATCTGTCAGGTATTTGTTCCCGAGACGGGCAAGGTTCATGGCCTCTTTAAGGGCTTCCCGGAAACGGAAATGGTCCAGGTTCTCCTCTAAACGATCACGATAAGTGCAAATACAATCGAGCACCTCGGAATCATATTTGTCAAGGTTATCTGGTTTGGGGACCTTTCCATTGAAATACTTGTGGGTTAGTACCAGTGCCCGGTGCACAAAGTTTCCAAGTACGGCAACCAACTCGTTATTGTTCCTGGCCTGGAAATCCTTCCATGTAAAATCATTGTCTTTGGCCTCCGGGGCGTTGGCGCAAAGTACATAGCGCAGGACATCCTGCTTCCCTTCGAACTCTTCCATGTATTCATGCAGCCAAACAGCCCAGTTCCTGGAGGTGGAAATCTTGTCATTTTCCAGGTTCAGGAATTCATTGGCAGGCACATTTTCAGGCAATACATAACTGCCTTCCGCCTTCAGCATGGCAGGGAAAATGATACAGTGAAAAACAATATTATCTTTCCCGATAAAGTGGATCATACTGGTATCATCCTTTTTCCAGTAGTCCTCCCATTTATCAGTCAGGTCCTTGGTGGCTGAAATATAGCCTATTGGGGCATCAAACCATACATACAGAACCTTTCCTTTCACACCATCAATGGGTACCGGGATCCCCCAGTCCAGGTCCCTCGTCACCGCCCTCGCTTCGAGTCCACCGTCAATCCAGGATTTGCATTGTCCATATACATTGGTCTTCCAATGCTTGTTCTCTTCCAGTATCCATTGTTTTAGAAATCCCTCATATTTATCCAGGGGAAGATACCAGTGTGTTGTCTTCTTCCGGACAGGTACGGATCCACTGATGGTTGATTTGGGATTGATCAGGTCGGTTGCATTCAATGAGCTTCCGCAATTTTCACACTGGTCCCCAAAAGCCTGGTCATGGGTACATTTGGGACAGGTACCTGTTATATACCTGTCTGCCAGGAACTGGCCTGCATCCTCGTCGAAGTATTGTTCTGTTTCCTTTTCCACGAACTCACCTCGGTCATAGAGTGTTTTGAAAAATCCAGAAGCTGTCTCGTGATGAGTAGGATGGGATGTGCGATGGTAGATATCAAAGGTGATCCCAAATTCTTCAAAGGAATCCTTGTTCATCCTGTGGTACTGGTCAACGATTTGCTGGGGCGTGACTCCTTCCTGCCTGGCTTTGATGGTGATAGGTACGCCGTGTTCATCAGAACCGCACACAAAAATAATGTCTTCTCCCTTCAATCGCAGGTACCTGGAGTATATGTCTGCCGGGATATAAACTCCTGCAAGATGTCCTATGTGAACGGGTCCATTGGCATAAGGAAGGGCAGCAGTGATAAGGTGGCGTTTGGTCTTCTTCATTTTTGTAAATAATCGCTGGTTATGGGGTATTAAAAAGCATTGACAAAGATAATGGTCATTTCCGAATATTTGATTAATTTAATACAATGATGCAATTGCCTCCATATTTAAAGCCCGGTGACCTGGTAAGTATTGCTGCACCGGCCAGATGGGTTGATCCTGAAGACATTAAAAATTTCCTTTCCTTGTTGGAACAGGAAGGCTTAAAAACGATTACCGGGACCATTTTTACCAGGCATCACCAGTATGCCGGAAGGGATAAGGACAGACTTGATGACCTGCAGAAAATGCTTGATCATCCTGAAATCAAAGCCATCTTCTGCGCCCGCGGGGGATATGGGACCTTGCGCCTGCTGGAGAAAATTGATCTGAAGGGCTTTGCTGAGCATCCGAAATGGGTGGTTGGCTTCAGTGATATAACCGCCCTCCATGCCTACCTGCAGATGAGAATTGGAGTGGCTAGTTTGCATGCCGCCATGCCTTTCACTCTCAAGGATGTTATTGATAGCAAGCATCCTGCAGTGGAAAGCCTCTTTGGGATCCTGAAGGGAGAATTCCCGTCTTATAATGTCCCGGCTCATTCCCTGAACAGAAAGGGGAAGAGCAGTGGCATCTTGCTGGGGGGTAATCTTTCACTCTTGTACAGCCTTACCGGCACACTCTTTCAGTTTCCAACCCAAGGGGCTATTCTATTCCTGGAAGAAGTGGATGAATACCTCTATCACATCGACCGGATGATGCAGAACCTGAAGCTGGCAGGCATGCTGGAAAATCTTTCAGGGCTGGTGGTTGGTGGACTGACAGACATGCATGACAACGAAGTACCATTTGGAAAGAACGCGGCAGAAATTATCCGCGAAGCAGTTGAGGAATACGACTTCCCGGTTTGCTTTGATTTTCCAGCCGGTCATGTGGAGGGGAATATGGCCATGGCACTGGGAAGGCAGGTATCCTTTGAAGTGAATGATGACGGTAGCCAGCTGGTTTATATCGATTGATAAGGTCCCGAACCATGGCAGAACACCTGGACATAGGAAAGGAAGGGGAAGAACTTGCTGCCAAATACCTGGAAAAGAATCAGTATACAATTCTGGAAAGAAACTGGAGATACCGTCACAGGGAGATTGATATCATTGCCAGCCATGAAGACAAGATCATTATTGTCGAAGTGAAGGTTAGAAAATTCATTGGAGGGGAGCGCCTGGAAGAGCATATCAACCGAAAGAAACAGCGCTACCTGATCAGCGCGGCCAATGCCTTTATGTTAAAAAGGAAACTGGATCAGGGAGTCAGGTTCGATATCATTCTGTTGATCGGAGAATCAGGGGATTTCACCCTAGAGCATATAGAAGACGCTTTCAGTTCCTGGGATTAACAAACTCACCTGCAGCCATGTTTAAACATTATTTTAAAACTGCATTAAGGTTTCTCTGGCAGAACAAACTCTACACCGGCATTAATGCCCTGGGGCTATCCATATCACTGGCAGTCTCGTTTATTATTCTACTCTTTATCATAAATGAATTCAGTTATAATCATTGCCACAAGAACAGGAAAAAAGTCTTCCTGGTAATCAATTATCATAAGGAGTTTAAGGCAAGTGGGCATGGAACTCCTTATGTTCTGGCAAAAGCTATGAAAGAGGAGTTTCCCCAGATTGAAAAGGCTGTCAACATTGGTTTATTGGGAGGTTTTAAGTTAAAACTTTCGGAAGAGTATATCAACATTCCACAAGCTATTGGTACCGATTC
>Ga0209345_10003667_pt1 | contig 15580 bp, 16 predicted proteins | sample Cruoilmetagenom7_FD_187294 | JGI IMG/M metagenome (GOLD analysis project Ga0209345, IMG submission 187294) | Oil polluted marine microbial communities from Coal Oil Point, Santa Barbara, California, USA - Sample 7 (SPAdes) (version 2) | ecosystem: Environmental > Aquatic > Marine > Oil seeps ... | reverse complement strand
TGAGGTCAGACCAGAAGGGATGTGCAACTGGCCCCAAGCCATCAGCGAAAAGGGGATCACATTGTTCAAAAGCCCCATCACCAGAAAGGCCGCCCAAATGCGCGGCTCTCGGGGCAGCGGCAGGCGGATTAAGAACACCGCGCTCCAAAGCACCAACATCGCCCAAAAGACGCGGTGCGCGACCGAGGTGAGCGGTCCAATCTCATCCAGTGCCACGCGCACCGCAAGAAAGGACGCGCCCCAGATGAGGGCCAGCAGCCCCATTTCGATCCACGCGCGGGAGGAGATGGTTTTTTGAGCGATCATGGCTTTGGTCTAAGCCCGATTTCTATGCCTCGCGACCCGAAACTTGCGCATCTATGTAAAACGCCGCCCAAAGAGCTTCGGACGGCGTGGTCTGTTTGGTTTTCTAGCGCAGGATCAGAAGGTGTAGCCGACTTTGACTCCGATCGCGACGGCGTCGTTGTCTTCAAAGTTGCCCGCCGGGGCAAAACCCGGAATAGCGGTCTGGGCATCGCCGATGTTCACATAGCGAATGCCCGTGGTGACTTTCATGTTGTCGCGGGTATAGACGGCGGCCAAGGCGAGGCTCTTGTTGCCATCGGTCGGGCCGAGGTTTGAGGCAAAGCCGCCTTCGGATTTTTCATATCCGACAGATGCGGACACTGACCATGTGTCGTTCAGCTTGCGGCCAACGCCGAGCGAGTAGGTAATGACATCGTTTTCATAGCTCACGAGCGACGACCCGCTGGGGTTGGCTGTGCTGGTTGTCGCCGTGCGGTATGCAGTAGGCGAGATGTCGAAAGACGACCAATCCACCCAACGCACACCGCCGAACAGCAGCGTATCGGCGGCAATGCCGGTCTGGAAGTCGAGATTGACCGACTGCGGTGTCTCAATCTCGGTCGTGCTCATCACGGCGCCAAACTCAGTGGTGTCGACATCATGTTTGATCTTGGAGTTATAGGTCAGCGCCACGCGCATCGCGATGTCGGGCCGCTCATAGGCAACGCCAGCCACATAGCCCACGCCCGTGTCACGCGCACCATCGACGGTATAGCCACCGACAAAGGGCACGGCCGCGACCGCTTCAATGGTCTGCACGCGCAGGCCGCCGTGGACACTAAAATTGTCGTTCATGCGATACCGCAGCAGCCCGGTCAGCGCGTGGCTTTCCAGATCAGCCTGTGCGCCTGCGGCGTAGTAGCCTGTCCCGGTCGGGTAGCTTACATCTGCTCCAAAGGGCTGGTCATAGATCAGCGCATAGGACAGGCGGTCGTTGATGTCAGCCTTATAGGCCGCGCCGAACTGCAGGTAGCTTTCGGTGACATTGCCAGTGGCAAAACCGCCGAGCGTCGCTACGGCTGTGCCGCTGGTATCAGGCGAAATCGATCCGAGTGAAAGCTCTACATAGCGGCCGTTTTCAAAAAGCGCGGCGATCGATTGGCCAGAACGATCAATGCCGCCTGCGGATACGGCTGCGGTTGATGCCAGCAGCGCGGATAGTGTCAGGATGGTGGTTCTCATCTGCTCTCCTCCCCAGAAGATATGCGCCGAACCTCCCCGGCGCGTCGATGTGATGAGACGCCGTGGGTTTGCTGGTGGTCAAGCGTAACGCAAGGGCAGGTCGGTCCTAACTTAGCGTAAGTTGTCCAAGGTCTGAGGTTTGCGGGTTTCGAACCATAGGTTAAGGTAATTGCCCGCAAAGATAATTGCCGCGCCGACAAAGACCCAGATGTCCAGCGCTTCGGCGTAGAGCAGCATGCCGATGACCGCGATGGCAGGCAGGCGCACGAAATCTATTGGAAGCACCACGGTGGCCGGGGCGAGGGCCAGCGCGCTGGTCAGGCAGTAATGCGCCATCAGTCCGCTGACCCCCACCAGAGCCAGAAACGGCAGGCTCGCCATATCAGGCAGGGCAATGTCGCCGTCATATCCTGCGGTAATCAGGCCAAAGACCAGTTGCGTGGTGGTAAGATAGAATAGGATTGTCGTGACGCTTTGAGTGCGGGTCAGCCGTTTGGTCAGCACATTGGTCAGGGCAAAGAAGATCGCGCAGCTTGCGGCGGCAAGAACGCCAAGATTTAAGTCGCCGATATCGGGCCGTGCCACGATGAGGATGCCGATAAAGCCCATCACTGCCGCCAGCGCGCGCATGGCGGTCAAACGCTCGCCCAACAGGAAGATCGAGAGCAAGATGACCCAGAGTGGCGAGGTGAACTCCAATGCGACGACCTGTGCGAGGGGGATCAGCGTCACGGCGAGGAACCACAGGTTTTGCCCGCAGAAATGCGCCATATTGCGCAGCAGTTGCAGGCCGAGGTTTCGGGTATTGATCTCGCGCCAAGCCCCGGTGGCCCCGGCCAATGCCAACACAACCACCACGCCAAACACGCTGCGGTACATCATTATTTCAAAGGTATCGAACCGCCCCGAGAGTTCGCGCCCGGCCACCGCCATTGCGGAAAAGGACGCGATGGCGCCGATCATCCACAAAGCGGCGCGGAGGATGGGGGTCATTGGCTTTCCGTGATCTTGTAGTCGCGCGCAATCCCGGCGGTCAGCTTGGCCCAATCGGAGGCTCCGGCGCGGGCTTGATGCGCGTCAAAGGCCGCGCGGTCGGTGAAAACTTCAGCGACATGCCAGACCAATGGGTCATCCGTGGGCGTGACATCAAAGCGCAGGCAGCCCGGCTCGGCGCGGGTCAGGCGTGTATGTGTCTCAAGCCCAGCCTGCACGCGGTCGGCCTCAGCCTGATCCGCGCAGCGAAGGTGGCCGTTCAAAGCCACCTTCATCTTTTATTCCCACTCGATGGTGCCCGGAGGTTTCGAGGTGATGTCATAGGTGACGCGGTTGATGCCCGGCACTTCGTTGATGATCCGCGTGGCGGTCTCGCCAAGGAAGTCATGGGTGAAGGGGTAATAGTCCGCTGTCATCCCATCGACCGAGGTCACCGCACGTAGGGCGCAGGCGAAATCATAGGTGCGGCCATCGCCCATCACGCCCACGGTGCGCACCGGGAGGATCGCGACAAAGGCCTGCCAGATATCGTCATAAAGGCCATGACGGCGGATTTGGTCGATATAGACCGCATCGGCTTCGCGCAGGATGGCAAGCTTCTCGCGGGTGATCTCACCGGGGCAGCGGATCGCAAGACCCGGACCGGGGAAGGGGTGGCGACCAATGAAGCTCGGCGGCAGGCCCAGCTCGCGGCCCAACTCGCGCACCTCGTCTTTGAACAACTCGCGCAGCGGCTCAACCAGTTTGAGACCCATCTTCTCGGGCAGGCCGCCAACGTTGTGGTGGCTCTTGATGGTGACCGAGGGACCGCCAGAGAAGCTGACGCTTTCGATCACATCCGGGTAAAGCGTGCCTTGGGCCAAAAAGGTCGCATCGCCCACGTCTTTCGCATGTTTCTGGAACACGTCGATAAAGAGCTTGCCGATGATCTTGCGCTTGGTCTCTGGGTCCGACACGCCGTCGAGTTCACCAAGGAACAACTCCTGCTCATCGGCGTGGATCAGCGGCATGTTGTAATGGTCGCGGAACATGGTGACAACCTCTTCGGCCTCGCCCTTGCGCAGCAGACCGTGGTCAACGAAGACGCAGGTGAGCTGGTCACCGATTGCTTCGTGGATCAGCACGGCGGCGACGGAGCTATCAACGCCACCCGACAGACCACAGATCACCTTCTGGTCGCCAACCTGTTCGCGGATCGCGGCAATCGCCTCGTCACGGTAGGCGCTCATGGTCCAGTCGCCCTTGAAGCCCGCAAGACGCACGAAGTTCTCATAAAGGCGCGGGCCATTGGGGGTGTGGTGCACCTCAGGGTGGAACTGCACCGCGTAGAAGTTGCGCGACACATCGCCGGTGATGGCGAAAGGCGCGTTGGGGGAGGTGCCATAGACCTCGAACCCCGGTGCGATCTTGCTGACGTGGTCGCCGTGGCTCATCCAGACCTGTTCGCGGTCGGTGGCGAACCAACCCTCGAGCAGTTCAAGCTGTTGGCCCGTGGGGGTCACGAACGCCCGACCAAACTCGGCTGTACCGTGGCCGCGTTCCACATGACCGCCAAGGCAGTGCATCATGACCTGCTGGCCATAGCAGATGCCAAGGATCGGCACGCCCAGCTCAAAGACCGACTGCGGCGGGCGCGGGGCGCCTTCGGCAAACACAGAAGACGGGCCGCCCGACAGGATCACCGCCTTGGGCGCGAAATCCTTGAGGAAAGCATCGTCCACCGTGTTGAACGGGTGAATTTCGCAATAGACATTCAGCTCTCGCAGGCGGCGCGCGATAAGCTGCGTGACCTGGCTGCCGAAGTCGATGATGAGAAGGCGGTCATGGGTGATATCTGTCATGAGGGTGTGATTAGGGCGGCACGGGGCTGCTGGCAAGCCTCAAGGGCGTTCTGCGCAGGGGGCTGCGGCGAATAATCCTGCCCCTTGGCGCAACGGGAGGCCGCGATGTCGCTTTTTGCCGCTAGAGGGCGTTATCTGCGCGAAGGGGGCGCTGGGAATGGGGTAGTGACAGGCAAGAGTTGCGGGAAGGGATACAGCATGGCGGAATCAGCACGGCGGACGCGCGGCGGGGGCGGAGCGGCACGGCGGGCGGCACGCTCGGCGGTGTCATTCGAGACGGCGCGCTATATCGAGCGCAATATCCCGAACTTTGAAGTGCTGACCGAAGAAGCGCTGGAGATCATCGAGCATAACGCCGACACGGTGCTTGAAGAGATCGGTGTGAATTTCCCGGATAACCCCGATGCGCTGGCGCTGTGGCGTGAGGCAGGGGCCGATGTGCAGGGGGAGCGTGTGCGCATTCCCCGGGGGCTAGCGCGCAAGCTCTGCGCCACGGCACCGTCAACGATCACCCAAGTGGCGCGCAACCGGGAGCGTGATGTTGTCATAGGGGGCAAGAGCCTCGTCCTCGCGCCGGTCTATGGCCCTCCTTTCGTGCGCGATGCCGCCGGGGGGCGCCGCTATGCCACGATGGCGGATTTTGAGAAGTTCGTGAAGCTGGGCTATATGTCCAAATGGCTGCATCACTCGGGGGGGACGGTATGTGAGCCGACGGACATTCCGGTGAACAAACGCCACCTTGATATGCTGCACGCGCATATGACGCTGAGCGACAAGCCCTTCATGGGGTCGGTGACCGAACCGTCGCGGGCGCAGGATTCTGTCGATATGTGTGGGGTGCTCTTTGGCGAGCAGTTTGTGCAAAACAACACGGTGATGACCTCGCTCATCAACATTAACTCACCGATGACGTTTGACGATGTGATGATGGGCGCGCTCAAGGTCTATGCCGAGAACAATCAGGCCTGCATCATCTCGCCCTTTATCGTCGGGGGCGCGATGGCGCCCGTGAGTGTCGCAGGCACGCTGACGCAGGTACTGGCAGAGACTTTGGCCGGGATCGCCTATAGCCAGCTTGTCCGCCCCGGTGCGCCGGTGATCATGGGTGCCTTTGTGACCTCCATCGACATGAACAGCGGGGCGCCGACCTTTGGCACGCCAGAGGCTGCGCATATCACCTATGGCGCTGGGCAATTGGCGCGGCGGTTGAACCTGCCGTACCGGAGCGCTGGGTCGTTCAACGGCTCGAAACTGCCCGATGCGCAGGCGGCTTATGAGACCTCGAACAGTTTGAACATGGGGCTGCTCTCGGGCGTCAATTTCATGTTGCACGCCTGTGGTTGGCTGGAAGGGGGTCTGGTGTCCTCATTCGAGAAATTCGTTATGGATGCCGACCAACTGGGCACCCTGCATCACCTCGCCCGTGGGGTGGAGATCGACGAGAACGCGCAAGCGATGGACGCGATCCGAGAAGTTGGGCCGGGGGGGCATTACCTCGGCTGCGCCCATACGCAGAACAACTTCCGCGAGGCGTTTTGGAAGTCGGACCTGCTGGACTACAAACCCTTCGAGACATGGTCGGACGAAGGCGCGCGCGATACGCAGGCGCTGGCGACTGCACGGGTCGAAAAGATGCTGGCGGATTACCAGCAACCCGCACTTGATCCGGCCATTCGCGAAGCGCTGGATGCCTTCGTGGCGGAACGTAAAGCCGCAGCACCCGATAGCTTTACCTAAGCGCGCTGGGAAACTTGGGCGGCAAAGGCAGTTGCCGCCAGTGGGTTATTCCGTCGAGGCAAGTGCCGCTGCTGATTTCAAAAAGCGCGCTTCGCCCACCATGGCGATCAACACATCGACGTGACGCACAAGGCTGTAGCCCGCATCCCCGTCTTTGCGCAGGTCGTTTAGCTCGGCCTCAATGTCCATCAGCTTAAGCAGCGCGGTGCCGTGGCGCGGCAGCACACCGAAGCCAAGAATGCGCGGCAGATGGGTCGTGCGGCGGTATTCTTCTGCACCAATCCGGGCCGCGCGCATCAGCAGACGTGGGCGGTGCAGTTTGTTGAGCATGGAAAGCAGATCTTGCATGGCAAACACTCCTTAGCGGCGGGGTGGGGAATCACCTCGGCTTGCAAAGCTTGGCACAACCTTTCCGGGTGTTGCGCAATCTTAACTACCGCCGAACGGCAGTTTCATCGCTGTTTATCTTTTGGAAACAATGATGACCAAACCACACAATTTTAACGAACGGGTAACCAAAGGATTCATACTTTGTGAATAACTCTGGGGATAACTCCCCGGTTTGGGCCCGCCAAACATGGAAGTGGCAGTCACGTGAAGGCGCAATATCAAACCGATCAGACCTCGTTGCCGGGATGGGTGCCGGATGGGGCCTTGCATTATCTCGCGCATACCGAAGCAGGCGCTCCGATCCGGGCGCTGGCCCGCAAGGCGGGGTGCCATGCGTCAACGATCATGCGTCAGATACGCCGTATCGAGACCCGTCGGGATGATCCGCTGGTTGATGCGGCGCTGCGCAGGCTTGGTGCGGTGCGGCCTGCGTCTCAGGCTTCTGCCCTTCCCTCAACAGGAAAGGCCGCCCCGATGACCAAGACCTCCGCCCGACTTCCCGATGAAAAAACCTTTGCGTTCGAAGCGCTCCGGGTCCTGCGCCGCTTGCGCGAGACCGGCGCGGTGCTGGCAGTTGCCGAAGGTATGGAAAAAGCCGTCGTCGTGCGCGAGACCGAAAACGGCCCCGGCGCGCGCACGGCGGTGGTGGATGCCGCGGTGGCACAGGCGATGGCCCTCAAAGACTGGATCGCGCCGGGCACGGCGGGGCGGGTCACACGCTACCGCATCACCAATGCAGGCCGCACCGCGCTGCGCCAATTGGCCGAAGAACAAGGCGCGCCAGAGCCGATCAGCGGCTTTGCCGAGGATCAGGCCACATTCGCGGGATTGGACGGGGACTGGGGCGAGGCCAAAGCCGCCCCCCCAGAAACCTCGCGTAGCCGCAACCGCTATCATCTGTCTGACAGCCCCCTGACGGCCCTTGCCCGGCGGCGCGACAAATCCGGCGCGCCCTTTCTTGATGACGCGCTGGTCCATGCGGGAGAGCAGCTGCGTGAGGATTTTGAACTTGCTCAAATGGGCGCGCAGGTGGGGCAGAACTGGGACCACTTCCTAACGCCGGGTGCGTCGGCATCGGGGCAGCAGGACAGTTCGGGCGCTATGGCCTCTGCCGAAGCACGCAAACGGGTTGCGGATGCGATGGCCGAGCTTGGCCCCGGCCTGTCAGATGTGGTGCTGCGCTGCTGCTGCTATCTCGAAGGGTTGGAGACCACGGAAAAGCGGCTTGGCTGGTCGGCGCGGTCGGGCAAGATCGTGCTGCGGATCGCCCTGATCCGGCTGAAACGGCATTATGACGAAACCGTAGGGCCGGGCGGCCCGATGATTGGCTAAAAAACGGGCGGCGGGGTCATTCACCCGCCGCCCATTTTCTTATTCAGCGACCGTTGTCGGCGTTTTGTCAGTCACCGAGATCGCGACCTCGTCTTTTTCGCAAGCGGCTCTTACCCCGGCGGCGTAGTCGGGATGCACCTTCTCAAGCACCGCGTACCAACGTTCCTTTACCGATTGCGAGCAGGGTGCCATGGCACCGGCCATATTGGCGTGCAGACGGTCACGCTGCGCTTGGTCAAAGACCTCAAGGTAGAGTTTGCGCGGCTGGACGTAATCCACATCGGCCTCTTCCTGCACATAGCGTGCGGCATCACCGGAAATCTTCAACGGTGGTTCCATCACCGATGGGTCGGGGCGGGCCGATTCCTCATATTGGTTCGGCTCGTAATAGGCATCCGGGTGGCCGGTCTGCTGCGGGAAGAACCGCATGGTGCCGTCCTTGTGGTAGTGGTGCATCGGCGCAGCCTTGGGCGCATTGGCGGGCAGAGCCTCGTAATGCGTGCCCAAACGGTAGCGGTGTGCATCGGCGTAGGAAAAGACCCGTGCTTGCAACATCTTATCAGGTGAGAAACCGATGCCCGGAATCTTGTTCGACGGGGAATAGGCCGCGTTTTCAATGCTCTGGAAGTAGTTGTCGGGGTTGCGGTTGAACTCCAACATGCCCACGGGGATCAGCGGGTAATCCGCATGGGGCCAGACTTTGGTCAGGTCGAAGGGGTTAAAGCCACAGGTCTCGGCTTCTTCTTCCGGCATGACTTGGATGTTCAACTCCCATTTCGGGTAGTCACCGTCTTCAATCGCGTTAAACAGATCCTCTTGGAAGCTTTCACGCGTTTCGCCGATCAGCTTTTCGGCCTCCGCATTGCTGCGGTTGCGGATTTCCTGCTGGCAGCGGAAGTGGAATTTCACCCAATGCCGCTCGCCCTTTGCATTCCACATCGAGAACGTATGGCTGCCGTAACCGTGCATGTGCATCGGGTTCACCGGGATGCCGCGGTCGGACATCAGAATGGTGACTTGGTGCACGGATTCAGGCTGCGCCGCCCAGAAGTCGAACATCGCCTCGGGAGAGCGCAGATTGGTGCGCGGGTGGCGCTTCTGGGTGCGGATGAAGTCGGGGAATTTATAGGCGTCGCGGACAAAGAAAATCGGGGTGTTGTTGCCAACCACGTCCCAGTTGCCTTCTTCGGTGTAGAACTTCACCGAAAAACCGCGCACGTCGCGCTCGCTGTCGGCTGCGCCCAATTCGCCCGCCACGGTGGACCAGCGCGACAGGATTTCGCAAGTATTTCCCACCTTTTGGAAGATGGACGCACAGGTGTACTGGCTGATGTCGTGGGTGACAGTGAATTTACCTTCGGCACCCCAGCCTTTGGCATGGACGGCACGCTCAGGGATACGCTCGCGGTTCTGGTGGGCCAGCTTCTCAATCAACTGGTAATCGTCCAGCAGGATCGGGCCGCGGCTGCCTGCGGTTTTGCTGGTGTCATTGGTCGGCATCGGCGCGCCGGCGGTGGTGGTCAGACGTTTGCTCATCTTGGGGTCCCCTTTTGTTTGTCTGAGGGGAGGATGGTGCAGAATTGCGATAATTTCCAATTGCAGTTTTGTAAGTCTCCGATAGTTAAGGGTTATGAACTTTACTCTGAAGCAGCTGGAGTACTTTCGTGCGCTTGCCACATCGGGTAACTTTGGCCGTGCGGCTGAGGCCTGTAACATCTCGCAGCCTGCTTTGTCGGTGCAGATACGCACCCTTGAACAAATCCTCGGCGGGCGGCTGATTGAACGGCAAAGCCGCGCGTCGGTCCTGACGCCACTGGGGCGCGAAGTGCTCACCCGTGCGGATGATATCCTGCGACAAGCCCGTTTGCTGGAAGCCTCGGCGCGGGCGCAGGTCGGGCTGTCTGGGACATTGAACCTTGGGCTGATCCCCACCGTTGCACCCTATCTGCTGCCCGGGGTTTTGGCGGCGCTGCGGGCGCAGGACATTTCCCTGCGGGTCGAGGTGCGCGAGGCACAGACCGATGTTTTGCTGGCCGATCTGCGCAATGGTGCCTTGGACGCCGCTGTCATGGCGCTGCCTGCGGGCGAGGCTGGCTTGGCCGAGACACCGCTTTTTGAGGATCGGTTCCTGCTCGCCGGATCAGCGGAGCGCATGGCAGGGCCGATGGTTGCGCGCCCTACCGATCTGGCCCGCACGCCCCTAATGCTGCTTGAAGATGGCCATTGCCTGACCGATCAGGCGCTTGAGGTCTGCCAGAGGGACCGAACCCAAGCGGGGATACACACGGGCGCGTCGTCGCTCGCAACCCTTTCGCGGCTGGTAGAAGCGGGGTTTGGCATGACATTGATGCCCGAGATCGCGGCCCGCACCGAACTGGACGCAGCACCGGGGTTGCGGCTGCACCGTTTCGCAGCGCCAGAACCGGCACGGCAGATCGGCCTCGTGCGCCGCGCAGGCACAATAGAAGGCGGATGGGTCACCCAACTTGCCGAGACGCTAAAAGATGTGGGGGAAGGGCTGACAGGGCGGCTGCGCAAATCGGTCTAGCCGTAGCCAGTCTGTAGATCAGGCCCGCTTGGGCCTGATCTAATTATCAAAGCAGGCTTACGCCGCTTCGGTTTTGCGCTCATTGGCAAGGTATTCCAGCAGGTTCTCGGGGCTGGAAACACCGTAGGGGTCTTCGCCGTGGTTGTCGCAGATGCCGGGCTCTTCGAACCAAGCTTCGATTTTGCCGTCGTTGACGATGGCAGCATAGCGCCAGCTGCGCGCGCCAAAGCCCAAGTTGTCTTTGGCGACCAACATGCCCATGCGGCGGGTGAACTCGCCCGAGCCGTCAGGGATCACGTCAATGTTCTTGACGTCCTGCATCTCTTTCCACTTGTTCATGACAAAGCTGTCATTCACCGACAGGCAATAGATCGCGTCGATGCCCTGCTCTTGGAACGCGGCAAAGTTGTTCTCAAAACCGGGCAGCTGGTAGGTGCTGCATGTCGGTGTGAAGGCACCGGGGAGGGAGAACAGGACGACGCGTTTGCCCTTGAAGAAATCATCGCTGGTTTTGTCTTCCCAGCGGAAGGGGTTGGACCCTTCGATGCTTTCATCGCGCACGCGCGTTTTGAAGGTGACGTTGGGAACTTGAATACCGGGTTTCATTGCGTCTCTCTTTCTCGGATTAGATTCTTCGTGGGTTCCTAGCGGATATAAGAAGGCCAATCAACGGGCGCAATGCTGCAACTGCACGGTTCTTCGGGGTAAGGTTAATCTTATTTAGAAACAGCGGGGTAGACCGTTGCAGGCCATGCATGGCAGCCTTGCGGGGGCAAACGGCTAGGCTGGTGGTCATCGACGTGGTGACTATGGTAAGAAGCAGCGACACAATGATCAGAGGCCAGCCATGCGCGATCTGAAGATACCCGAACAGCGCCACCCCGAGAAGGCGCGCAAGCCTGACAATGCCCAGCCGAAAAAGCCGAGCTGGATCAGGGTCAAGGCGCCGGGCGGCAAAGGCTATGCCGAGACCGCGCGGATCATGCGCGACAATAAGCTGACCACCGTCTGCGAAGAGGCGGGCTGCCCCAATGTGGGCGAGTGCTGGTCGCAGGGTCACGCCACGATGATGATCATGGGCGAGGTCTGCACCCGCGCCTGTACGTTTTGCAACATCGCCACCGGCAAGCCGCCCGAGGATCTGGATGTCTTCGAGCCGGGCCGGGTGGCCGATGCCGTGGCGAAACTGGGGTTGAACCACGTTGTCATCACCTCGGTCGACCGCGACGATATCGAGGATGGCGGGGCCGAGCATTTTGCTCAGACCATCCGCGCCGTGCGCCACCGTAGCCCCGAGACCACGATCGAGATTCTGACACCCGATTTCATCCGCTGCGGCCCCGAAGCGCTGGAAAAGGTTGTCGAAGCCCGCCCCGATGTGTTCAACCACAATCTTGAGACTGTGCCGGGTCTTTACCCCGAAGTGCGCCCCGGTGCGCGCTACTTCCATTCCCTGCGGCTGTTGCAGCGGGTGAAAGAACTCGATCCGTCGATGTTCACCAAATCCGGCATCATGGTGGGATTGGGCGAAGACCGCCAAGCGGTCATTCAGGTGATGGAAGACATGCGCGCCGCCGACATCGATTTCCTGACCATCGGCCAGTATTTGCAGCCTACGCCAAAACACCACGCGTTAGACCGTTTCGTGACGCCGGATGAATTCGCGTCCTACGAAAAAGCGGCTTACGGCAAAGGCTTCCTGATGGTCTCTTCAACGCCGCTCACGCGCTCGTCCTACCACGCGGGCGATGACTTCGCGCGTCTGCGCGAGGCGCGGAATCGCAAGCTGGGGCTGGCCTGATACGCGGCCCGGCGTTACCCGCCGGGCAGGGCTTTCAGATAGGCGGCAATCGCCGCACGGTCGCCTTCGGGCAGTTGCGACAGGTTTCTGACCACTTCGGCCATTTCACCCCCCGCGCTGTCATATTCCGGCGTGAAGCCTGAGGTGAAATATTCCACCAGATCGACCGTCGACCACTCCAGTTGCGCTGGCGTGATGCCGGGGATCTTGCCTTTGCCAGACGGGTTTGGCGCGCCGGTCAGCCAAGCACTGCGGTCCAGCGCGCCGAGCGCATTGCGCGGCGTGTGGCATTCGCCGCAATGGGCGAGTCCTTCCGCCAGATAGCGCCCTCGCAGCACCTCGGCGTCATGCTCGCCCGAGAGGACGTAGTCGTCCTCAGCAAAAAGCAGTTTCCACATGCCCAGACCGCGCCGGATGTTGAAGGGAAAGCTCACGTCATGCGCTTTGCTGGGCGTGTCATTGGCGGGCAAGGTTTGCATATAAGCAAAGAGGTCCGCCACGTCCTGCGGCGCCAGATGGCCATAGGCGGTATAGGGGAATGCGGGGTAGTAGTGTTGCCCCGCGGGCGAGACGCCGAGCGTGACGGCGCGGGCGAATTGCGGCAGGGTCCAATCGCCGATGCCCTGTTCGGGGTCGGGCGAGATATTGGGCGCGTAGAAGGTGCCGAACTCACTGGGGAAGGCGAGCCCGCCTGCCAACACGAGCTGGTCTTTGCCCTCACTTTTCGGCACCGCATGACAGGATACGCAGCCCCCGGCGGCAAAGATCAATGCGCCCGCTTGCGGGTCGGGCGTGAGGCCTTTGGCATAGTCAGGCTCAAGCGGATCGGGCCGGGTCAGCACCCAGCCAAGGGCCGCGCCGAGGACGGCGCAGCCCAATAAGATTAAGAGGATACGGCGCAAGGATTAGTTCTTGGGCACGCGGTAATCATCGTGGCAGGCGCCACAGGCTTTGCCCAGATTGCCCATGCTCGCCTTAAGTGCATCCAGATCGGTCCCGGCTGCATCCATCATCGCGGCGCTGGCGGTTTGCAGGTTCTCTAGCTTGCTCGCAAAGCCCTCGGCATCGGTCCAGACTTCGGCCTTCGCATCTGACCCTTCGACCATCCCAGTCTCGGTGCCTTCAACCCACATGGTCGAAGGATCAAGCGTGGCGGCGGCGTGCAGGTTGGCGGCGGCGACCTTGGCTTTCTCGGCGTCATACTCGGCTTCGCCCTTGGCCATGCCGCCCAGAATGCCTGTGTGATAGGCAATGATCTGCATCTGCGCATGGCGTGCGCCGACGGCGGCTTTAGCGGCCTTGTCGCTATGGCTGGCGGCAAAACCCGTGGTGGCGATCAGCAGCGCGCCGAGGCTGATGGCGGAAATACTCTTAGTCAAATACATGATGTTCTCCCTTTGATTTCTGCAGGGTAACATGGCGACGATATGTCGCAAAAAACAAAAATGTGATCGGCGGATGAGGGCCTTAGAAGCGGCGGGGGATGCGTTCGGCGGTAGCCCAATCGGGCCAGTAGCCCAGCCATTCTACCAGCCCAATGGCAAGCGCCGCCGCGATAATGGCAAAGACGAGGATGACGCGTTTCAGCGATGGCGGGTTGCGCACCCAAAGGGACATGCGCAGCAGCCAACGCGGGTCCATCACGTAAAGCGGACCTTGCCGATGTAGGGCAGGTTGCGGTTGCGTTGGGCAAAGTCGATGCCATAGCCGACCACGAATTCATCTGGTATCTCGAAACCGGTCCAATCGGCCTTGAGGTCGACTTCGCGCCGCGTCGGTTTATCCAGCAATGCGATGGACTTAAGCCGCTTAGGCTCGCGCGAGCGCAGCAGATTTGTGACATGGTGCAGTGTGTGGCCGGTGTCGACAATGTCTTCGACGACCAGCACATCGCGGCCTTCGATGGCGCCGCGCAGGTCCTTGAGGATACGCACTTCGCGGCTGCTCTCCATCGCGTCGCCATAGCTGGAGGCTTCGAGGAAATCGACTTCGATGGGCAAGTCCAACTCGCGCACCAGATCGGCGATGAACACGAAAGAGCCGCGTAGAAGGCCCACGACAATCAGCTTGTCAGTGCCGTCAAATTCATCGTGAATCTCGCGGCAGAGGTCTTCGATCCGGGCCGCGATGGCCTTGGCCGAGATCATTTCATCGATGACGTAAGGCCGTTGTGCCATGGTTTTGCCCTTGAATTTGCGGGGTCGAACAGTGAGATAGGGGGTAACCCGCAACGCAACGGAACGCAATGCCCACCCATTCTGAGACCCGCCAACTGCCTTACACTGCGCAACAGATGTATGATCTGGTCGCCGGCGTGGGCCGCTATCCTGAATTCCTGCCTTGGACCGCCGCCGCGCGCATTCGCAGCGACGAAGACCGGGGCGATCACCGCGTGATGGAGGCCGATCTGGTGATCTCCTTCAAGGTGTTCCGCGAACGCTTCACCAGCCGCGTGGTGCTCTGGCCGGATGAAAAGAAGATCGACACAGAGTATCTGGACGGGCCGTTCAAATACATGAAATCAAATTGGCATTTCGAGGATTCGCTCGACGGCTGTCAGGTACACTTCTTTGTCGACTTCGAGTTTAAGAATGCCATTCTGCAAAAGATCATCGGCGTGGTCTTTAACGAGGCGATGCAGCGCGTTGTGCGCGCCTTTGAGGCGCGGGCGAAAGCGCTTTATGGGCCGAAGGCCTGACGCGGCCTTCGGCGTTTTTGGTCCCGACAGGATCAGCTGGTCATGTCGTAAGCGCGTTCGCCGTGGATCGACAGATCAAGACCGTTGGTTTCGGTCTCAGCATCTACGCGCAGCGGCGTGATTGCTTTGCACAGATAAATCAGCGCAACACTGACCACCGTGGTGAAAATCCCCACAATGGCCAAGGCGCCCAGTTGCGCCACCCATGAGCCAAGGCCCAGTGCCGCGATCATAATCGTGCCGAAAATACCGCCAACACCGTGAACGGCGAAGACATCTAACGTGTCGTCGATCTTGAACCGGTTGCGCACCAGCACGACGACCTCTTGGCACAAGATGCCCGCAACCGCACCGATCAGCAGCGCCGCCCATGGGCCGACAAAGCCAGCGGCGGGGGTGATCGAAGCAAGGCCCGCGATGGTGCCGGTGACAATGCCCACGAGCGATGCCTTGCCAAACTTCACCTTTTCCCACAGCGCCCAGGTCAGCGATGCCGTGGCGGCAGAAATATGCGTCACGGTGATCGCCATCGCCGCACCGCCGTCCGCCGCCAATTGAGAGCCACCGTTAAAGCCAAACCAACCGACCCAGAGCATCGCTGCGCCGATCATCACAAAACCGGGGTTATGCGGTGGGGTCGTCTTGTTCTTACGGGGGCCGAGGAAGACCGCGAGGATCAGCGCCGCCAGCCCGGCGGTTTCATGGACCACGAT
>Ga0209345_10003665_pt1 | contig 15592 bp, 17 predicted proteins | sample Cruoilmetagenom7_FD_187294 | JGI IMG/M metagenome (GOLD analysis project Ga0209345, IMG submission 187294) | Oil polluted marine microbial communities from Coal Oil Point, Santa Barbara, California, USA - Sample 7 (SPAdes) (version 2) | ecosystem: Environmental > Aquatic > Marine > Oil seeps ... | reverse complement strand
CGTTATGAGACCCATCACAATATGGTGGGTTTTTTGTTTTCTTACAACCGCATAAATTAATGTAGGACATTTCATCAAAATTAATTTTTAATGGAAGAAAATCGGTTCCCTTATGAGAGCCATCGCAGTAGGGTTGATTTTTACTTAAACCACATGAGCACCACATATAATCCACATCTGCTTTTAACATTACGCCATAAGGGCCGTTTTTTGGACAAGCTGGGTCTTTCATTTTAATTCACCTTTTGTTATTTAGATTGATTTTGTTTTAGCTTCTACATTCTTCACAAAACATTTCACCAGTACGATCGTGATAATGTACTTTTACTCCTGGCTCAAGTTCTTTCTGACAACCGTCACAAATACTGCCAATATCAAGTATCAGCTCTTCATAGCCTTTAATGGGTAAAATTTCACCATCTGTAATACGGGGCCACGTTTTTGTTTTAACCATTGTTGCTCTATAACTTTCGTCAAATGAAAAAATTTGGCTTAAATAAGGTTCTTCTAAATCACATTTAATACAGCTATCAGCAAATAGCTTTTCCCTGTGATCAAATAATTTATCAGATATTATCATCCAGTGGTGTGCATTTCTTGGCCTATCGCCAAAGTAACAGTCTTTACCTGTGTAAATTTGATTAAGGAATGCATACTGTTTACCAACTATGTGTTCTTTTGTTACGCCTTTAAAAAAGGGAGCTAATAATGGGTCTTTTAAAACCTTATCATAAAAATCATTTAAAATAAGATTCAATTTTACACCTTCGCCTAAGGCCTTCCACATATCTGGATCAGGTAAAAATTCTCTTTTTTCTTCTTCAATAAATTCCATTCTATCGGTTTCTTCGGCAGATTTGTTATATTGAGCGCTTTCACCATATTCAAAAGCATCGCAAAAAATATTATCTTCTAGGCAACCTAATGCTGATGCTTTGAGGATTGCAGATTTGACCATAACGGGGTTGCCATATAGGTATACTTCCCAGTCATGTAAAGCATCGTGATCTTCAAATGTCAATTCATCAACATAGCCTAATCGGACCTTTTCTTTTTCTGACTGTGTTTCAGAAACATATGGAGAGTATTCAAAATTCTTATATTTTGATTCTAATTCGTGTAATTCATCAACTAAATATAAAGCAGTGTCATTTTTTGTCGTATGGTATAAGTGTAGTTTATTAGAATAACCTGACTCAAGTGCTTCTTTGGCAATGGCAAAGACTGCACCTAGTCCAGACCCTGTTGCAATCATTAATTTCCCTTTTGTCTCTAAATCTCCACTGCTATGACATGCGCCTAAAGGGTAATGGATCTGAATTTTATCACCTGATTTTGCTTTGTCAAAAATCCATGAACTGAAAGTTCCATCAGTGATTCTTGAAACATGAATTGTTATATTGTTGCTATTGGGTTGATAACAATTTGCTAACGAATAACTTCTGATTTTGCTGTCTAAGTCAGTTTTTATATTTATAAATTGACCTGTTTTGTATGGTGTTAATGCAGAGTCTGTTTTTATAGTAACTAATTTGATAGTCTCGGATAAACTTTCTAATCCAATAATGCTAGCTCCAGTATAAATATCATCTATACATGGGGGTTTTAAGACCATATCAGAAACAGGATGACATTTACATGGAAGGAAATGTTTAGTTTCAATGAGGTGTTGGCTAAGCCCTGTTTGTGATTCAGGAGAAATAGTTCCAGAATCAGCTTGAATAAGACAAGCTTGGCATGTGCCATTTCTACAAGAAAATGGAATATCTATTTTGTTCCTAAAAAAAGCATCAAGTAAGTTTTCTTGGTCATTGCTTTCAAAGGAGTTTTCACCATAGGTTATTTTGGGCATTAAAAATTATTAATCGTTCATTTGTTCTTCAAGAATTTTATTAATACTCTTAGTGGTTTGTGTGGCAAATGTTATCATTTTACCTAAGTTGACTAATCGATCACACAGCACACCTAAAAATAAAGAGTCCTCTTTGTCTAGGACTTTAAAAAGGCCTAAGATGTTTTTTTCCATGATAATGATATTATCTTGTAATTTTTGTTCTAAGAGTTGTGATGCTAAAGTCTCTGAGATTCCTAAAATAGATCCTGCCATAGGGGTAACCTGATCAAGAGGGTGATTTTCTCGGCTTCTTTCTAAGAGTAGGTGTCCATCTAAGGTTGCAATAAATGCTGCTTCTGTTCCATTGACATTTCCGATATAGTCATTGAGAGATTTCTTGAGTTCTACTAGTAAGTCTTTGTCAGACATTTTATTTCCTATATTATAGTATTGTCACAATTGTTTTTTAAAATACCTTTAAAGTTTTAATAAATAATTGCGACAATGTTTCTTTAATTAAACCGTTTCTGTTTTAACGATGTTTCTACCTTTACTTACAACTAAGCCAAGGTTGGCATCTATACGACATACAACAGTTGCTACAATATTTGGCATAGCAGGTATTCTCATAAATAAATGAATCAAATTTTTTGAGTTTACAATAATTTCGTTAAAATATGGTTCTTTTGTTCCATCGCCACGAGACTTTTTAAATGTGTTGTCAATCATCATTGACATATCGCCTTCAAATAGTTCTTTTGTACCTGCTGCCAGCATATCCATAACTTCTTGTGGATGCGAATCGGTAGTTTTCACTGATAATAACATGCCAGTTTCCATGTCAACTAGGCCTGCAGCTAAAGCTTTAGGTACTTCATTTAATAATGCTTTGCTCATTGAATCTGCGCTCATAGAGTTTCTCCTGTTTTAATATTTAAGATTGTTTCGTTATTTTTAATATCGGACTTGTTGTTGATATTGTTTTCATTGTACATCACTGTTGCAATTTAATTAATATTTATTTCCAACTTAAAGTATGATTTGTAATTAATTGAGGTTTAATACAAAGTTGTCTTGTAAGTAGTTATAACCGATATATAATACTTGTATGGAAAAGACATTAAAAATTAATGATTTACGTTTAGGTTATGGTAATGAAGAAGTGCTCAGAATAGATAATTTAGAACTCGAACCAAATAAAATTACTGGCTTACTAGGTCCGTCTGGTGGTGGAAAAAGCTCTTTGTTAAATGGAATACTGAGGCAGGCTTTATCTCCTTCGTATTGGGAAAAGGGTGAGTTATATTTAGAAGGTAGACCATTAGATGCTCAACTAGCAAAAAAAAACATTTCTTTTGTACCACAAAAAGCCCGATTATATACGGATACACTATTAGCAAATTTTTTAGATGGTTTTAAGTTTAAAGAAGGCTTATCCGATGAAATGAAAAGAGGGTTAATCATTAAAATATTTAAATCATTAGGCGTCTGGTATATATTTGAGGATAAATTGGATGAATTGGCCATTAAACAAAGCATGGGTATACATAAAGTATTGTTGCTAGTTAAAGCAGTTGCAAGAAAACCTAAGCTTCTATTGATTGACGAAGTTCTTGCGAATACTTCTGTTAAAGATGAAGCCATTATTATTAATTTAATTAAGGAAATAAAAAAATATACGACAGTATTATTAATTACTCATAACAAGGAAGAAGCGCGGGATTTGTGTGATTCAATTGCTTTAGTCAGTGGTGGTATTCTTCACGAGCATACTGCATGCGATCAATTTTTTGAAAAGCCGCAATCAGATATTGGTATGAGTTTTTTAGAAACAGGAAGTGCTTGGTACACAAACCCGAATAATGAGGATAGACGTAGAGAAGATAATCTAACTGCTTTTCGTAGATTTTCGAGTATGTGTGAGTTTTATTGGGTTAAATCAGATATATTAGGTGGGATGCAGAAGCCAGGTTTAATGACGGAACTTGAAGAAGATTTGACTATTATGAGGCAGTTAGGGGTTAATGTTTTAGTTACTCTACAGCAGAACCCGATTGATGTTGAAATTCTTGAGTTGTATGGTATCGAGGGTTTGCATTTTCCAATTGTTGATATGAGCATTCCAACAGTAGAAGAAACCTATTCTTTTCTAGAAAGTGTACAACCTTTATTTGACGAAGGTAAAAGCTTGGTTTATCACTGTAAAGCAGGTATGGGAAGGACTGGTACATTACTTGCATGCCAATTAGTTTGGTTGGATAAAACATCTGCGATTCAAGCGATAGAACATATTCAGAGGACGAATCATAAATACATACAAACAGAAGAACAAATTGAATTTGTTGGAGAGTTTGAAAAATATATTGCTTCTTTATAAGCTTTATACATTTACGGTAATGTTTTGTTTTTAATTGTCCAATTAAAATAACAAATTTATACGTCACATTCTTTCTTAAAATGGGTTCGATACGTTAATTTCATCATAAGATCTGCACGAATATAAGTTTTTTAATTTATCAAGGTTAGTTCGTTACATAAATATTGTGACAATAAATGTCAGTTTTGTTAAATGAAATGTTCAAAGGAGTCGTATTTTTAAATGTGGACAATTGTCAATTTTTAAAACTTTTAAGTATTGACATAAGTCAAGTTTTTGATTAATTTTATTATATAGTGAATTTATTCTTCATGATGAAGTCTAAAAATTTACTAATTTGACTAAAAATATTTGACTGGAGTATGTATGCATAATAGTAAAAATAAAAGGCTCATATCTTTTATAGGTGTAGAGAAGGGAGTTATCGGAATGATAGCTTCTTATTGTCATTTTTTAAAACCTAAGTTATCTGAACATTGGGTAATGCACCGTTTTGATGATCAATCAGAAGCGGTCATAGTTAGTAAAGCACAATCCAAATTTAAAAGCAAACGCCTAAAAGTTAAGATTATTTTAGGTGATGCCACAACTACTATTAGTGGAACTGAAGAAGATGGTGTCAAAATTTTTCATTTAGCTATGCCTATCCATAGTTCTCAAATACTTAAAGTCTTAAATAATGTTTCCCAATGTTCATCTAAAGAGGATCAATCTGAGGCAAAATATACTTTTTCATTAAAAAATATATTTTCAAAATTTTTACAGAAGTCAGCTTCTAAAAACAAGTTGAATAAAATAAAGAACAATAAAGAACAATCAGTTGCAAAGAAATTATTAAGTTTAAATCATTCATCAGTGAAAACATTGAAAGTTGTATTTTTAGGCAGACCTGGCTCAGGGAAAACAACAGCGATTACTTCAGCAGGAAGCGGCAAAATGCTAACTAGCGAAGTTAATGCATCAGATTCTGTTGGGTTGCTAAAAAAACAAACGACTATTGGCATTGATTATAATGAATGTTATGTGGATGAAGGTTTGAAACTAATACTTTATGGAACCCCCGGTCAAAAACGCTATGATTATGTGCAAACACAAACAGTGGCCAGGGCAGATATTTATGTGATTTTAGTTGATTTGTCATCTGTAGCTCCGTTTGCGGAATTTATGTATTATAAGGAAATTATAGAGTCATCAGGTAATGATGAAGCTTTGCGCGTAGTGGCATTTACGCATTACGATATATCTGAACATAACATGACACAGTTATCTAAAGAAATTAGGCAAAAATGTCATAGTGAAGTTTTGACCGTTAAAATGGATACCAGACAAAAAGATGAAGTCAGATTTGTTTTGAAGAAAATTGCAAAAATGAAGATCGGAGAAAAACTAAAACAACAGTACTATGCAGAAAATAGTTTGTTTTTAAGAAATATTAACGCCTAAATCTATCCAATTTAATTGACACGCCTATTCTAAAATAGGATAAAATTGCGTGCATGAATAATAGTACGTATATCACTCGAGAAGAAATTAAATTTTTTAAAGAAAATGGTTATTTTCTTAAGAAAAATTTTGTGAGCGATAATCTTTTGAAAAGCCTTCAAAATAAAGTGTCAGAACATCTGAATAATCGCATTAAGCCTTTTGAATTAGAACAAGAAGTGCATTATCCAGGTTCTCCAAAAACAACATCTGAAGTGGGTGGTGATACCATTCGTCGATTGAAATTAGCGTATACACGAGATAAAGTATTTGCTAGTTGGGCAAATGATGGTGCGGTTAAACAGGTTCTTCAATCACTTTTTGAATCTAAAAATTTATATTTAGTACAATCTCATCATAACTGTGTCATGACTAAACAGCCACAATATAGTTCTGAAACCCATTGGCACAAAGATGTCAGGTATTGGAATTTTAAGAACAATCAGCTCATTAATACATGGCTGCCATTAGGGAATGAAACGATTGAGAATGGTTGTTTGCAGGTAATACCTAGGACTCATTTATGGAAAACGCCAATTGACAGGCTTGATGATCGATTATTTTTACGCAAAGATTTACCAGCTAATAAAGAATGGCTTGATCTAGCTATTGATGTTGAATTGCAAGAAGGTGACTTGTTGTTTTTTCATGCGGGTTTATTTCATGCAGCAGGCAGAAATCAAACGAATCAATCAAAGAATGCAGTTGTCTTTACTTATCGCTCAGATGAAAATACACCATTGGAAAAAACTAATTCCGTTAAATTTGATGAAGTTAAATTATAAATAGCTTCTTCTAATTGCTCCTGTGGCATGAAAAATCACATAAAAACTGTAGGGCATTTTTAGCATCCGATTCTGGTAAATCGATTAATTGTGCTTTAGCTAGGTTAGCAAATTCATTGGCCTTATCTTGTGTGTATTTCAAGGCAGGTGTTTCATTAATTCTTTTTTGGATGGTTTTCAAGTGTTTGGTTGATTGTGATTCAATGGCTTCGGAAATGACTCTTTTGTCATCAATCGTTCCATTTTCAAGTAAATAAATAAGTGGCAATGTTAATTTTCCTTCAGCCAGATCGTCTCCAATATTTTTGTCTAGTTCGTTATTATCAATTGCATAATCAAGCATATCATCGGCAATTTGAAAGGCCATACCTAGATATTTACCATAGTTTGCCATTTTTTCAATGAGGTCTTTGTCATCGGAGCTGATTAAAGCAGAGAGTTCGCATCCAGCTTCAAAAAGGCGTGCTGTTTTATTCTGAATAATTTGATAATATTGTTGTTCAGTAATGTCTAAGTTTCCAATACTTAATAATTGCAGGACTTCTCCTTCAGAAATGGTATTGGTTGCGTTGGCTAAAATATCCATAACTTTTAGATTGCCAATAGTTACCATCATCTGAAAGGCGCGAGAATATAAAAAATCTCCAACAAGAACACTGGCAGAATTTCCCCAAACTTCATTGGCTGTTTTGTTTCCTCTGCGCATATCGGACTCATCGACAACGTCATCATGTAATAATGTAGCGGTATGGATGAATTCTATTATTGCGGCTAATTGAATATGATTTTTACCTTTATTTTTAAATGCTTGTGCCATTAATACAACCAGAATTGGGCGCAATCTTTTTCCTCCACTATTAATGATATAAGTGGAAATTTGTTTGATTAATACAACATGTGAATCAAGGCTGTTACGGATTGTCGCATTGACCAAGTCCATATCCTCATGAGTAACTTTTAAAACATCATCGATAGATTGGATGCTGTTTTGGGTAGATTTTTGTTTCAAGTTTCTGTCAGTCAACAATTAAAAATGATATTATACCCCAATCTGTTAATTCTAATCATCTTAAACATGTCAAAATCGAGTGGATTCAATTTAATTGAAAAAAAAGCAGCGTTTTCTATTGCTGTACTTATTGCTTTAAGAATGTATGGTTTGTTTTTAATCATGCCTGTTTTTTCAGTTTTTGCAAAAGATATGCCACATTCCACACCGTTATTAATTGCTATTGCTCTAGGTGTTTACGGGTTGACTCAAGCAGTGTTACAAATACCTTTAGGATTGGCTTCAGATTTTTTTGGACGAAAGAAAATATTGACCATTGGATTAATTGTTTTTATTTCAGGTAGTATTATTGCTGCCATATCAACAACAATATATGGCGTAATTATAGGTAGGGCAATCCAGGGAATGGGAGCAATAGCCTCAACTGGAATGGCTCTGATTGCAGATGTCTCAAGACCTGAACAGCGTACAAAAATGATGGCAATTGTTGGTATGGGTATTGGTTTTGCATTTATGTTGGCATTTATTACAGGGCCCATATTTTCAGGATGGTTTGGTGTTTCTGGTTTATTTTGGATTACAGCAATATTAGCGGTTTTAGCATTGGTTCAATTACATATGTTTGTTAAGGAGCCATCAAACAAAATAAAGAAAGCTTTTAGTTTTAGAGAGTTCATGCATACCTTTAAAGATATGCAATTAATGTCACTCAATATCTCTGTATTTGTATTACACGCGGTTATGACTGCTGTATTTGTAGTCTTGCCTTTAATTTTAGTTGAACAATTGGGTTTTCCAGCTCCAAAACACTGGAAGATGTACTTGCCTGTCTTATTGGTTTCGATTGTACTTTTTATCCCTATGATTATTATTCATGAAAAGATAAAAAAATATTTTTTATTCGTGGCTATAGCATTAGTGGGATTAGCTTTTTCTCAGATAATGATGGCCATGTTTAACTCTAGTATTATTATGATTTCTGCTATGCTAGCTCTTTATTTCGCTTTCTTTAATTTTCTAGAAGCTGCAATGCCAGCCATGTTGTCTAGAATTGCAGGAGAAAAGTACAGAGGAGCAGCTATGGGAGCTTATTCAACCGCACAATTTTCGGGGGCGTTCGTAGGTTCAATTATAGCAGGGACTATAATGTTGACAGGATATTCCAATGTATTTTATGGGACAACGGTTATGGTATTGTTTTCTGTTTTAGCCATTTTTTTAGTTGTAAAAAAATAAATTTATACAGTATAATTCCACACTCATTGAGATCACCTAATAAAGGGTGGTTATACATAAAATCCGTAAATTATAGAGGAGATAAGAAATGGCAAGAGGTATCAATAAAGTAATCGTCGTTGGCAATTTAGGCCAAGATCCCGAAGTTCGATATACCACATCAGGTGCAGCAGTAACTAATATATCTGTAGCAACTTCAGAACAATGGAAAGACAAGAACACAGGCGAAGATGTTGTTAAAACTGAATGGCACCGCATTGTATTTTTTGGTCGTTTAGCCGAAATTGCAGGTGAATATTTAAAACGTGGCAGCCAAGTATATATTGAAGGTAAGCTGCAAACACGCAAATGGCAAGATCAAAATAATCAGGATCGTTACACCACAGAAATTGTAGCTAATGAAATGCAAATGTTAGGCGCGAAAAGTGGTGGACAAGGTCAATTTGGTGGAGGCGGTGGTCAAGCACCAGCAGCTCCAAGAGCAAATAATCCTCCACAGCAAAATCAAGGTGGACAAGGTGGTGGTTATCAAAATAACAACCAAGGCCAACAAGCTCCTCAAAACAATCAAGGTGGACAACAAAATCAACCAGCATTTGATGATTTTGATGATGATATCCCTTTTTAAATCGTATAAATTTTAAAATGTAAAGTTAGAAATTCAATAATTAAGAGTAATACACTTATAAATCAAGAGTTTAATAGAAAAGAAAATCGTTTTATTTTTGTAAAGAAGTAAGGCGCTTTTTTTATGAATGATGATTTTTTGTATAGAAAAATTTTTATATTGTAAAATAGTATGATCATGGGTGATAAAGCATACACAGAAAATTATCTTTCCAATTAAATTAATTGGATACGTCAATGGTCCTTAAATTTAGCTGCCATGTCTGTGCTAATTTTATAAATATTAGATTATTTTCCAGTTACTGTATTTTGTCTAATTTTTTATTTACCAGAGTTTTAAACTCTAATTCATTCCTTAATGAAAAAAACAAATAGACTAGCGATAATAGACGATTTAACTGGTTTATATAATCGCAGGCATTTCTACGCATTAAAATATTCATGTTTTTGGTGGTTGAATGGCAAGATTTATATTACAAATTTAATTGTATTTCGAAAATGTTAAAATCAGATATACTCAAAGAACTCGTTTCGTCAAATTTTGATTGAAATATATTTCCATGTATAATGGTCTTAATATTTTGCTATTAATTCTATTTTATGAAAATAACACATACCCCTGTTGTCAACTCTGGTGACTCTGTTCATAAACGTGCTGAAATTAAGCATTATTTTAATGAAACTTTTGACTTATATGAAAAATTATTTGAAGTGATTTCTGATGATAGAGGTTACTTTGAAAGGGCAGATAGACTGCGCCATCCACTCATATTCTATTTTGGTCACACAGCTACTTTTTTTGTTAATAAGCTACGTGTAGCCAAAATCATCGATGATAGGGTTTGTGCACGTATGGAAGCTTTATTAGCTATTGGCGTTGATGAAATGTCATGGGATGACCTAGATGATAAGAATTATGAATGGCCTTCAGTTGCTAAGGTTCAAGAATACCGAAATGAAGTGCGTGAGCTGGTCAATGAATTAATTGATGAACAGCCCTTGGAAACACCTATTAAGTGGGATGATCCTTTTTGGATTATTATGATGGGAATAGAGCATGAAAAAATACATTTAGAAACTTCTTCAGTTTTGATAAGGCAATTACCATTGGCGTATGTTAAATCACATGATGATTGGCCGATATTTGTTGATTTTGGAGACCAAGCACCAGAAAACAGTTTAATACAGGTAAAAGATGGAACGGTTAAACAAGGTAAAGAAATGCCGTCAGAAACATATGGTTGGGATAATGAATATGGTTTAAAAATTACTGATGTAGCCGAGTTTAAAGCCAGTAAGTATTTAGTCAGTAATAAGGAGTTTTTAGCATTTGTAGAAGATGGTGCTTATGAAGTTGAACAATGGTGGACTAAAGAAGGTTGGGAATGGTTAGAATTTACAAAAGCCACTAGTCCTACTTTTTGGATTGAAACAGATGATGGTTTTAAATATCGGAGCATGACGCAAGAAATTGAAATGCCATGGAGTTGGCCTGTAGATGTTAATTACCTTGAGGCTAAAGCATTTTGTAATTGGCTGGGAGCGATAAAAGGTAAAAAACTGCGTTTGCCAACCGAGCCAGAATATTACAGAATGTATGATGACAACTTTGATGAAGAAGAATTTAAATCAGGAAGTTTAAAAGCCAATGTAAATCTTGAGTTGTGTGCTTCTTCCTGTCCTGTAGATACATTTGCTCATGGTGATTTTTATAATATTGCTGGCAATGTCTGGCAATGGACAGAATCTGCTATTGATGGTTTAAAAGGATTTAAAGTGCATCCGTCTTATGATGATTTCTCTGTACCAACATTTGATGGTCAACATAACTTAATAAAGGGTGGAAGTTGGATTTCTACAGGTAACGAATTATTGCGTGAATCACGTTACGCTTTTCGTAGACACTTTTTTCAACATGCAGGGTTTCGTTATGTAGAATCTGATACTATGGTCGATGGTAATTACAATATGTATGAAACCGATTCGCTTATTTCTCAATATTTAGAATTCCATTATGGTAAAGAATATTTCAATATCGCAAACTTTCCTAAAGCCTGTATTGAAAAAATAGTACCCCATCTAGGACAAACAATTAAAGCACTCGATATCGGGTGTGCTGTAGGCCGTAGCAGTTTTGAATTAGCACGGCATTTTGACAAAGTAGAAGCACTTGATTTTTCTACCCGTTTTATTCTCAATGCGATTAATTTAAGAGACAGTGGAAAAATCCGTTACCTTATTGATGATGAAGGAGAATTGACAAGCCTTAAAGAATTCAGGTTGACAGAATTGGATCTCGGAGATAACGTTAATAACGTCGATTTTACTCAAGGAGATGCTTGTAATCTAAAACCAAACTATAGTCATTACGATTTAATTTTTGCAGGTAATTTAATTGACCGTTTATATGAGCCCAAAGTATTCCTAAATGACATGATTCACCGCTTAAATATAGGCGGACTATTAGTTCTTACATCACCATATACTTGGCTAGAAGAATATACTAATAAAGAAAACTGGATAGGTGGTAAGAAAGTCAATGGTGAAAATTTCACTACACTAGATGGCTTGCATGAATGCCTAGATAATGATTTTGACTTTATTAAAAAACACAATGTACCATTCGTGATTCGTGAAACCAGAAGAAAACATCAATTGACAGTTGCACAAATGACGATTTGGCGAAAAAGGTGATTTTTTGAAGGCTCGGTATTGTTTATTAATGAAGGAAGCCTGCGGATTATTTGTATTAGAGAGGTTATAACTAAATCATATGAGACATGACTGTATAAAATGTTAACATGAGTGTATGATGATTTTTTCATATATTTATTCCTAAATATTTGGTTTAAGAAAATTAATAATTAATTAGTAATAAGGAGATGAGTATGAATAAAGGTAAAGATTCAAAAAAAGTCAGCAAAGACTTTGAAAGAAAAACGTCAAGCTAAAAAGAATAAGAAAGCCAATCAAAGATAATTAGCTGCATATTAATTTAATATTATGCGTTTAGATAAATATATATGTAAAAGCACAGAGTTTTCTTTGGATGAAGCAAGAGAATTTATCCAAAATAGAAATGTATCAATCAACGGTATTATTGCTATTGAAGATTTACATCAAGTACACAAAAACAATGTTGTGATGCTTTATGGTCAATTGTTAACACTGAGAAAATTTCGATACTTTTTACTAAATAAGCCTATTGATATGATTTGTTCTAACGTCGATGAGAAGTATCCATCGGTACTCAATCTTCTTGAAGTAGAAAGAGTAAGTGAACTACATATAGCAGGACGTTTGGATGTAAATACTACTGGCCTTGTGTTGATTACGGATGATGGACATTGGTCTTTTAATTTAACATCACCCAAGAATAAATGTGAAAAAGTCTACAAAATTTTGTTATCACGGCCAATTAAATCAGATGCGAAGAAAATTTTCACCGAAGGTGTTCTTCTTCAAGGTGAGTCAAAACCGACCCTTCCTGCTAAGTTACACATTGTTGATGATTATAACGTCTTGTTAACTATAACTGAAGGCCGTTTTCACCAGGTAAAACGTATGTTTGCAGCTATTGGCAATAAAGTTAAATCACTACATCGTCAGCAAATTGGTCATGTGAAATTAGATGTGGATAGTGGTTGTTGGCGCTGTTTGACTCAAACAGAAGTTGAGTCGATAAAAGGGAATCATCTTGAAATATAAATATGGAATAATGTTTTTAGTCTTAGCGGCTATAATTGCTGTGGGAAATGCTGTTGCTCATTTGTCTTGTTTATATCTTGGACCTGAATGTTATGCTGTGCAATTGGCGCCAACTCAACTTGTTGAATCGGCAATAAATGGGACTAATTTAGCACCCATTGCTAATATATTTATATCAACAATTTTTATTGTTTGGGGACTATATGCTTTATCTGGAGCAGGAGTTGTCCGTAAGTTTCCGTTATTGAAATCAGCTATATATGCTATAGCTATTGTTTGCATTATTCGAGGTATACTTCCGTTGCAATTTTGGTTACGTCATCCTGAAAAAATAAATGACGTTGCCTTTTATTATGGAATTGGATGGCTGTTTACAGGGTTGTTATATTTATTTGGATTTCGTATGACAAGAGGTCGTGTTTCAAAATAAAGCCTATTTGATGCAAATAAATATATGCGTCATCCATACAAGTTTTAATAGAAGGAAAGATTATGTTAGAAATTACACTGTTATTAAACACTATTTGGTTTGCTATGGGTTTCAACGTTTTCTCAATTCGCAATAAAATTTTTGCTAAACTATTAGTACCAAGAGATCAAAGAGATACACCTGTATTTAAAATATTGGTTGAATCAGGGCGTTTTCTCGGTGGATTTAATTTGGCCTTTGCTGTTTGTAATCTTCTATTTTTGATTTATTTAGATATCTTTCCTACCAATGAACAAAGAGCTATTTTATTGTTCGTATTTTCAATAGCTCATGGATCGCAATTCATTTTTAATTTACCCATCGTTATTCATAATAAACGTGGCGGTGGTGTTTGGCAGGTGCTTAAAGGTACTATGTTGTTTATATTTGTTACCGATTTTATTTTGATGGCGTTAAACTTAGTTTTAGCTAGTACTTATATATTCTAGTATTTAATTTTAAATATACCTAAAAATCTGGTTCAGTTAATTAATTTGGAGAATCAATATGTCTAAAAATACTCTTAAAGTTGGTATGGCTCAAGTAGCCCCGGCATGGTTAGATAAAAAAGCGACTATAGAAATAGTCAAACAGAATATTAGTGATGCAGCTACACTTAATTGTGAGCTAGTTGTTTTTTCTGAAAGTTTTCTTCCAGGGTATCCTTTTTGGCTCAGTTTGACAAATGCTTCTGAATTTGAATCTAAAGTACAAAAGGAAATTCACGCTCATTACATTAGAGCATCCATTCAGATTGAAAAAGGTGATCTCGATGGGATTTGTCGATTAGCAAAACAACATAATATTGCTGTTTACCTAGGTATCATAGAAAGAGCAGAAAATAGAGGAGGGCATAGTCTGTATTGTTCACTGGTGTATATTAACCAGAATGGCCAAATTAAGTCTGTCCATAGAAAATTACAACCTACATATGAAGAACGTTTAAGTTGGTCACCAGGCGATGGCAATGGATTGGTGGTTCATGATTTGCCACCTTTTATAGTGGGCGGATTAAACTGCTGGGAAAATTGGATGCCTTTAGCACGTACAGCATTATATGGGCAAGGCGAAAACCTTCATATCGCCGTATGGCCAGGGTCTGTTAGAAACACTGAAGAAATTACACGATTCATTGCAAAAGAATCACGTTCTTTTGTAGTTTCAGTATCCAGCATAATGAGGTCATCTGACTTTCCCAAGGATATACCTCATCGAGACATGATTTTAAAAAATGCTCCAGATTTGTTGGCCAATGGAGGTTCATGTATTGCAGGGCCTGATGGAGAATGGGTGATTCCTCCTGTTGAAGGAAGTGAAAAAATAATATGTGCCGAAATTAATTACAATCGCGTCTTAGAAGAAAGACAAAATTTTGATGTTTGTGGACATTATTCGCGACCTGATATTACTCAATTAATAGTGAACAGAAAAAGACAACAAGTAGTAGATTTTGTAGAAAAATAAAAGTATGAAAGAATGCAATCTATGTGGTAAATGCTGCGAAAATTACAGTGATGGAGGGTTATCCGCTTCTGATAATGAAATTGAATATTGGGAAATATTTAGGCCAGATATATCTAGATTTGTCAGTGGTGGGAATATCTGGGTAGATCCAGACTCTGGTAAACGATTTAAACGGTGTCCGTGGTTACGTCAAGTACCAAATGAAGCAAAGTATACCTGCGATATTTATCATGACCGCCCTGAGGATTGTAAACATTACCCTGTTACTATTGAGCAAATGATTACTGACAATTGCGAAATGTTAGAAGCACGAGATTTTAATAACCCAAAGAAAGCGCAAAGAGTACTTGATAAACTCATGGCTGATTCCAGGCCCTCAGTCGAGTGAAAATAACACATCGCAAGTTCAGCTAATGTGATTAGTTGAGAGATTGCTATTTTAATAATTCATGAAATGCATTAAAGTATAAAAACCTTTTCTATAGCTAAACCTATGACTGATATTATTGAAACGTGTTTGACCATAGATGCTAATAATAGCCAGCTTAAAGCCAGTCAAATCTTGGCGGAACAAACAAACTTATCTCAGGTGAAAATTAAA
>Ga0209345_10003663_pt1 | contig 15599 bp, 15 predicted proteins | sample Cruoilmetagenom7_FD_187294 | JGI IMG/M metagenome (GOLD analysis project Ga0209345, IMG submission 187294) | Oil polluted marine microbial communities from Coal Oil Point, Santa Barbara, California, USA - Sample 7 (SPAdes) (version 2) | ecosystem: Environmental > Aquatic > Marine > Oil seeps ... | reverse complement strand
CGCTCGGTGTTCCGGTGGTGACGCCGAATGGCGAATTGGATTTCATTGCGACAGACGTTGCAGTTAATCGCCCGCGCACAATCGGCGTCGAAGCCAGCGTTCGGTTTTAGGCGCCGGAGAACCTCACTCATCCTAACTAAGTGGACACTCAAATGACTGATGCAAAGACCGCTACAAATATCGCTGGACACTGTGAAAAGCCGTTCGCGGCAGTGGCAGACGCATTCGAAAACAATTTCAAACAACACGGCGATATTGGCGCATCATTCTGTGTCTACCAGCATGGTGATAAAGTCGTAGACCTATGGGGCGGTCACGCAGATGCTGCACGCACGCGCCCTTGGGAAGAGGATACGCTGGTCAACGTCTGGTCGACGACCAAGGGGATGATGGCTTTATGTGTCGCCCGTTTGGTCGACCAAGGTCGGCTTGAGTTTGAACGTCCCGTCGCTGACTATTGGCCAGAATTTGCCGCGAATGGCAAAGACAAGGTCACTGTTGCTCAACTCTTCTCTCACCAGGCCGGATTGTGCGGTCCGGAAAACGAAATCTCCAAAGACTTGCTTCTTAATACAGACAAACTCGGCGCTTTGCTGGCCGCGCAGAAACCTCAGTGGCCAGTCGGCGAACGATCCGGATACCATGCTCTGTCTATCGGCCCACTTGGAGACGGCCTCTTCAAGCATGCTATAGGAAAGTCGGTTGGTGAGTATTTCAAAGATGAGATAGCTGGGCCGTGCGGCATAGATTTTCATATGGGACTACCAGTATCAGAAGATGGCCGCGTCGCAGAGATTGTGCATGACGGCAATCCACAAGCGGGCGGTCCGGATAACTACAACGCATATGAAAAGCGGGCCATTCAGAACGCGCCCTTGGAACCATATTTGGCCAATGACCGGGCTTGGCGAGCTCAGGGAACGCCCTCGGCGGGTGGCCAAGGCAACGCCAGAAGCGTCGCAACTGTCTATTCAGCACTGGCAACGAGCCGCACCATCAATGGTGTTGAACTGGTCAGTGAAGCAGCCTTGAACCACGCGACTTCCATCCAGATCGAGAATGAGGATCTGGTTCTTAAGCTTCCAATGTCGTGGGGTGTCGGCTTCGGAATAAATAAACTCATGTACATTTATGGGCCCAACCCAAAAGCCTTCGGGCATCATGGCTGGGGCGGCTCCTTCGGGTTTGCCGATCCGGATAAGGGGCTAGGTGTTGCGTACACGATGAACTACATGCGAGAACCTGTTGACGCGCCCGACCCACGTTTGATGGCACTGGTCCCAGCCGTCTTCGCATCGGTGTGAAGTCAGGCTAATTCAAAGAAATGGTATTGTCAGTAGAAACTCGTTTATAAGCCAGAATCCCCTACCCTAGCTTCATGGCATGACCAAATACCCATTTCGCTATTTCAAAACGTCACCCGAAGTCATCCAAGTGGCCGTCATGATATAAGTTCGATTTCCGCTCTCATTACGAAGCGTCGAAGATCTGCTCCATGAGCGCGGCATCGATATCTGCCATGAAAGCGCACGCAAATGAGTCGACTGCTTCTGTCCAATGTTCGCTGGGAAAATCAGAAGTAAATATGCCTCATACATGCGACAGATCACTCAATGGCAGTGGCGCCAACTTCTCGCTGCCTGAGGTTTCCTGTCCGGTGATTAATGAAGACTGGTTCGCTTGAGACTGACGACACCGACACCGACACCGACACCGACACCGACACCGACACTACCATGCTCATTGCCTAAAGTATCGACAAGCCATTCTCGCCCACCTAATTAGTAAAACTCTCAAGTTTAAAATGATGGGTTCTTCGTATGCGTGTAATTCTTATTCGAGGTCTTATCGTGGCCCTTTTCGTAGGTACAATATTGACCGTAATTAATCAGTTCGAGCGTATTGTGGCCCTAGAGGCGCTAAACTGGTGGAAAACTATCTTGAGTTACATCGTGCCTTTCTGTGTCTCCGTCTTTAGTGCAATGGCCGTACGTCCCAGCTAGAATCAGTACACCAAGTTTCGGACAATGCTAAGCTCCCTCGAAGGGGAACTGTCAGACTAAACGGGCTTGAGCCTGCCCTAGCCCGCATTTGACATTTCGGAATAACTAAAAATCTATTTTGTTACTTTAACATGTCACCCGAGATCATGCGGCTTGCCGCTATGGTGTATGTCAGCTTTCCACTTTCACTTCGCAACGTGGAAGATCGCCTCCATTCACTAGGCATAGATATCTGCGATGAAAGTGTGCGTAAGCGGGTGGACCGCTTCGGTCCAATGTTCGCTGGGAAGATCAGAAGTAAGCGCTCCTAATGCATGCGACAGATCAATCAATGACAGCGGCATCTAGATGAGGTCTTTGTAAAAATCTGAAGGGAGAAACACTATCTGCGGCGAGCCGTCGATCATGAAAGCGAAACGCTGGAGAGTTACGTTATAAAGAGGTGAAACAAAGCGGCTGTGTTGAAATCCCCAAGAAAAACAATGAAGCGGTACGGAAGTCCACAAATCATCATAACAGATCGCTGCCCGTCTTATAAAGCAGCGATGAGAGAGATTGGAAATGAAGATCCCAGGAGCTCGGTCGTCACAAAACAACGGACGGAAAACTCTCATCTCCCGTTGCGGCGACAGGCGCGCGCCATGTGCCGCTTCAGGCGGATGTCGAGCTTACACAAAATCGTTTCAACCCATGCCTAGCTCTACAATCATTTCAACTTAGATCGCCACATAAGCCCTAGACAAACATTCAAAGCTCAACGCAATGTCGCCCTCGGTGAGTGGCGAACGATTATAGCGGCCTAAGGTCTTTCATACTTGTGCAAACGGAGATTGGTTCGCTTTAGACTTACATCAGCTTAATTATCACGAATCGCGGAGATCCTTTATCTTTATTGTACCGAGTACAATCAAGACGATATTGAATATGATTACGATGAACAGCGCTGGAAGGCCGCCAAGGTTTGAGAGCATTCGGACGCCATCAATTCCTGATAGCGTTGTCATAATCCAAGCCGCGATCCCGACGGCGCTTGCAAGAACCAGTTTGATTAGGGTGTTGCCTCTGCCCTGGATACTCGTATCATCTGATTTTGTGCAGAGGTTGGACATGACGTCTGTGTTTGAATCAGCCGCAGTCACATATGAAATGAAAGACACGCAGACGAACAAAATAGCTACAGGAAGCGCTAAGGGAAGATGGTCAACAACGGCGTAGAGCACGTGGTCTGGCCCAGCTGTCTCGAGCACTGTTTTCAAGGCTCCGGGGCTTCTCTTCTCTATGCTTAGGGCTGTGCCGCCAAATATTGTCATCCAGACCATCGAGAACAGGGCCGGCAAAAGGAAGTTTACTGCCACATATTCGCGGACCGTATAGCCGCGCGATATCTTACCCAAAAACAGCGCGGTGAGCGGCGCCCAAGCGAGCCAGTTGGCCCAATAGAATATCGTCCAAGCGTGCATCCAGTCTTTATCATTGAAGGGGGCCAGAAACAGCGAGCGTGGTAAGAATTCCATCACATATTGTCCGACAGAAGCGCCCCCCAAACTGAGAGCCCCCCAAGTCGGTCCAGCGAGCAAGACGAATAACATCAGAGCAAGAAAAATCTTGGTGTTGATATCGGACAGAACGCGGATGCCCTTTTGTAGGCCACTTGCTGATGAGAGAAAAAAAGCGGCAACAATCGACACGGTCACTAAGCCCAATAGGACAGGCCCTGATGAGAGCGGCGTGACGCGCGCCAAGCCGCCAGAGATTGACATAATACCTGCGCCGAGCACGGCGGTCAGCCCAAACAAGAGTGAAAGAAGCGCGATACCGTCCAGAAATTGCGCACCCAAATTCGATGCGGGTCGTCCAGTCAAAACAATAATCGGCGAGGTCAGCGAAAAAGGCTTCTTCAGATTGTAATAGACCAGCGCGAAGGTCAGGCCGGGTATCGTGTAGATAGCATATGGCGTAAATGCCCAGTGCATAAACATCGTCGACATCGCAAAGCCTTCAGCCTCAGCAGAGCCCGGCTCAATGGGCTGACCACCTGGCTCGTATAGATGGTAGATCGGTTCAGCGGTCGCCCAAAACAGAATGCCTATTGCGATTGTGGTCGTCAAAGTAATTGCCAACCAATTCCAACGCGACAGAAGCGGCTTTGCATCTGCCCCGCCAATGCGAATTTTCCCGATCGGAGAGAGCGCTGCCCACAGGCAGGTCAGCACGAACGTGAACGCAGCATACGCGAAGGCATGCTCGAAAGTGTTCAATATCCAATCGTTAATCGCTTTGGTAACGCTCAAAAAGCTATCCGGATTGGCGAGGCTGGCGCTGACCAGTGCAACGAAAAAGAGTAATGGCATCCAGAACACAAACGGCCGAACATTTAGTTTTCCCACGGTATAAATCCCTTGTGCGCCACTTTTAAATTCATCATTGCATATCAGCCTGATTCCGCGAAGAAACACGAGATATCGCAGGAGAATACGGTCATGTGATTAAGTATGAAGCCGCGCGATTGCCGTTTCTATTTGGATACTCGTACAGTCGAACAGCACACCAGGCACTTGCGGCGCGTACAGAGAAAGCTCCGTGCAGGCGAGGATGAGCGGTTTGCGTAAAGTTAGTCGGATTACTTCCGCTTGAAAGGTTGCGATTTCTTCCGGTGTTTCGATGCCGTGATAGACCTTGCGCCTGAAGGCATCGGCGTGCTCAACAGTATCGCAATCAAGCTTGATTTGAGAGATATTTTGGCTTTCAAGCGCATCGGACCAATAAGGCGATTTTGAAGTATAAGCCGAGCCAAGGATCGCCGCATGGCTAACCTTCGCAGTGGACAGGCTCCTCACTGATTCATGCACGGCGTGAGCAAGAGAAACGCGCGTTGACGAAGGCTCTAATCGATCAAAAGTTTCATGTAGCGTGATGTTTGGAATAATCCCAACATCGCAATGGTTGAGCGCGCTCAAGCCGCCTGACAGAAGCGGTTTGAGGCGATCGAAATCGCTTGGAAGATGGGCATTAATGGTCGAAAAATCCATCTTGTGTTTGAACACATCAATGCTGACATCCGTGGTTAACTCCTCAATTCGACCGAGATAATATCGAGTGCTGAAGTTCCCAAGTTCAAGAATGCCGAGCCGCCGCCTGCTCATGTGCGGAGCATGATGATGTCGAGGAAGTAATTCTGGCTATCAAGCAATGTGGTGGAAATTTCGAACGGGGTGTCGTGAATAATGTTGGCGACAATCTCGCGATTGTACTTACGCGAAATCTCCGTTTTTATTGTCTCGCCTCTCTTGAACGCATAGGTCTCGCCGAGTTTTGAAACATGGACAGCCTGGTCTTTCAGACTTTCCAAATAGCTTACCGCGACACCAGACGCCTCATTATAAATCGGTGCGTGACGAAATGCGCTAAGATCAAAATCAGCACCCAACTCTCTATTAATCCGAGTCAGGAGATTAAGATTAAATGCCGCCGTGACGCCGCTCGCATCATCATATGCGGGTAAAACTATTTCCGCCGCTTTAATGCGGTCAACACCTAATACCAATCGGTCTTTTGGCTTCAAATATTTCGCCAGTTGACCCATAAAAAGCGCCGATTTTTCATCCGTTAAATTGCCAAGATTGGAGCCTAGATACAGCAGAGCGCGTGGTGTATGGGTTTCATGCAAAATATTAAGCTGTTGGAAATAGTCACCGACTTTCGGCATGATTTTTAGCGCTGGCAGTTGCTCGCGCAAACGAGCCTCCAAAAGTTCGAGTACGTTTTTAGAAATATCCACCGGGACATAAGTAAAATCGTATCCCTCATCGAGCAGGCCAGCCAGCAGGTACGCTGTTTTCTGTCCGTCACCTGCGCCGAGTTCGACCAGTTCGAAATGTTTGTCACGTGTTTGGCCGAGTGCTTCGATCAATGCGTCGGTTTGTGTCGTAAAAATCTCCATCTCGGCACGTGTCAGATAATACTCTGGCAGGTCCATGATTTTGATGAACAAGCTGTCGCCAATCGCATCATAAAAATATTTTGACGGCAGGGTTTTCGGAGTCGTGCCGAGGCCAGTGGCGACGTCTTTAGCAAATTGATCACTCATTTTGTCAGATCTCATCTATCGTGCGAGGCGTAGGCCGGAAAATTGCCAGCGTTTTTCTGGATGGAAAAAGTTTCGATAACTGGCACGAACGTGACCCTTTGGCGTCACGCAAGACCCGCCTTTCAAGACCATAAGATTGCTCATGAATTTACCATTGTATTCACCGATAACACCATCTGCAGGTATAAAACCTGGGTAGGGAGTAAACGGGCTCGCTGTACATTCCCAGACGTCCCCGAATAGACCTGCAACCTGCCCGTCTTCAACAGATTGCAACGCGGGCCTTAGTCGCTCTGAGTTCAGGAAGTTGCCGTCTACTGGCGCGTTTTTCGCAGCAAATTCCCATTCGATCTCAGTCGGAAGCCGCACGCCTTTCCACCGGGCGTAAGCGTTAGCTTCGTAGAAACTGATATGCGCGACAGGCGCGTCCATATCGATGGGCTGCGCGCCACGCAACGTCATACTCCACCATTCGCCGTCTTGCTCAAACCAGTACAACGGCGCGTGCCAGTCATTCGCCTGACAAGCGGAAAATCCATCTGATAACCAATGTGACGTATCTTCATACCCGCCCGCTTCCATAAACGCGGTCCATTCGGCATTTGTCACCGCGCGCTGGGCGATCTCGAACGGATGGATGATGACGTCATGCTGCGGCGCCTCGCAATCGAAATGGAAGCCCTGTCCACCATATCCGTGCTGCGCAATGCCACCTTCAAAGCTTATCCAACTATTCGCCCCCGATGGCGCATCATAGGCAAGTGGCATCGACGGTCTGTAAGCAGGCTGTATCGGGTTTTGTGCAAAAAGATGCAGAATATCTGTCAACGCCAATTCCTGATGCTGCTCCTCATGCGCAAGGCCCAACGGTAACAGATTCAATGCCCGCGCGTTCCCAGATGCAATCAGCGTCTCCATCTCTGCTGTGACATGCTCGCGGTACGCCAACACGCGCGCCAATGTGGGGCGTGTGAGCATACCGCGACTAGAGCGTTCATGACGCGCGCCGATGCCATTGTAATAGGAGTTGAAAAGAAAAGAGAATTGCGGATCAAAGCACGCCCCTTCGCCGAGTTCCGGCGAAATAATAAACGCCTCATAAAACCAGCTCGTATGGGCAAGATGCCATTTCAGCGGGCTCGCATCCGGCATCGATTGCACAGTCGTATCGGCGTCACTCAAACCCTTGGCAAGCGCTTCTGTTTGCTGACGGACAGCATGAAACCGAGTCAAATTTTCTTGAGGCGCTGTCTGAGGCGAAAAGATAGGCATGCAGGTGTCCTCGTTAGTTCTTCTAAGACAACGGTCGAAGGCCAGAACGGTTCCCCCAAACCCCCTTTACTATGAAAACCTTTGTCCAGCCCCGCATATAAAATGCCCGTGCCCGCACGCGCAAGCTCTCAACCTCAAAGACGGCGGAACATCTCTCTGCTGCGTGCGTTACATCAATTAGTATTAACGCAAACCGGAGCTCCCTGTTTATGACTGAGTCATATGAAAAACCTGATTATTCAAGCCTATCTGCGGTGTTCATTAATACGACGTTGAAACCGTCTCCCAAAGAGAGCCATACTGACACCTTGATGAACGTTGTGCGCGATATTATGCATGGTGCAGGCGTTTCGATTAAATCGTTCCGCAGCGTAGATCACGGTATTGCGCCAGGCGTTTATCCCGATATGACCGAACACGGCTTTGCAGAAGATGCCTGGCCTGCAATCGGAAAAGAAGTTTTAGCTGCCGACATTCTTATATTAGGAACACCGATCTGGCTTGGCGAGGTCTCTTCAGAGTGCAGGAAAATCATCGAGCGGCTATACGCTCACTCCGGTGAGATGAACGATAAAGGGCAGTACGCATTCTATAACAAAGCCGCGGGCGCGATCATTACCGGTAACGAAGACGGTGTAAAACACTGCGCTATGGGAATGCTATATGCACTTGCCCACATCGGCTACATGATTCCGCCTCAACCGGATGCCGGATGGATTGGCGAAATCGGACCGGGGCCGTCATATGGCGATAAGAAAGATGGCGGTGGCTGGGTCGGTTTTGACAGCGAGTTTACAGCGCGCAATTCAACGTTTCTCGCATGGAATTTGATGCATACCGCTCACATACTCAAGGCATCTGGCGGACTGCCCGCTTACGGCAATAGCCGCGAGGCATGGGATAACGGTGTCCGTTTTGATCATCCCAACCCTGAGTATAGATGAAAAACCTCAGTGCTTCACGTTCCCCTCTCAACCAGCGCTCGGTGGTATTGTCAGCGGAAACAAACTTGAAGCGAGTACTTACCTGCTCTGCCTCACGCCATGAAGGATATAGCCGCCAAGACCGCCAAGAGTTCGGAAGGCATCGGAACAACAGAGCTGAGAATTCACACTTACCGTTCCGGCGACGAGAGCGAACCATGTCTCGCTCAAGGCGAATGTCAAACTTACGATAATTCGTTTCAACACACACATCGCTCCACAATCACTTCAACCTAGACCGCCATATAAACTTAGACAGATTTTCAAAGCATACCGCGACAAGATCTTACTCCATTGGCGTGAATTTCTTTCTACCTAGGGCCTGTTTTCGCGTGATAAACAACGACCAGTTCGCATTAGACTGACAGCACCCCAAGAATTATTTCGATAAAAACAATTTAGTCTGACAATATCCTCATGACCTTCAATCCAGCGGTCCAGGAAAAGTCTTGAAATAATGATATGATGCCTGAGGCAATGCAAGAGCGTCTCAAGTTGGTCTAGTCTGATAGTGTCGGTCGGTATCACCCTATCGACCAGCAAGTATGGGCTTGGGTAAGCACACGATGAACGCAAATACCAAAGCGAAACCGATCGCGACCATGAGGAAGCTATCTCGGAAACCCAACAAGAAGGCTTCTCTGCTAATTTGAGCCGCGATCGAATCAAATCCATGAACAAAGGCATCTCGAGCGGTATACCCTCGCGTTTGTAACTCCATCGCGGTGAGTTGATGCAGGTACAACATGTCAGCATTGGATTCGTTCACCGAGGCAGCCAAATGCTCGCCGTGAAAGACAGAGCGTCGCTCCAAAAAAACTGCTAATGCAGACACGCCGACAGCTCCGCCGATTTGCATCAAAAATGATGCTGCCCCCGTTGCTGATGCCAGGAGCTTCGAAGGAACGCCGCGCACTGCGGTTGTGTTTGCGGGTGGCATCAAAAAACTGATTCCGACGCGGCTGAGGCAAAGCCACCCGACCAGCGTCCAGTATGACGTAGCAATCGCCAGGCCGGACATGAGCCACATCGAAACACCAAAACACGCCGTACCGAACATGAATAGCCATCTTGGATCGATTTTGTCGGTTAGGCGCCCAGCAATCGGAAAACCCATGACCATGGCGATGCCAGCCGGGATCATCATCACACCTGCTGCAGTAGGTGAATATCCTTGCACGACCTGAACGAAGATCGGAACAAGATAAGTCGATCCGTAAATCGCCATCCCGGTGCAAGCTATAAGCACGCCCGCTGAAGCAAATTGCCAATGTCTGAAAACGTTAAGGTTGAGGGCCGGGAATGGATGGCGTTGCTCCCACCAAAAGAAGATTATCGCTGACATTGCGCACAGAAAAACCCGAATGAGTGTCTTGTCAGATCCCCAGCCATCCCGATCTCCGCCGGAAATCGTCGCCAATAAACTAACGACGGCGACACCTATCAAGCCCAAACCAATCCAGTCGAGCGGTGGCCGCTTGGTGCCTTTAGATTCATCACGTGAGGGCATCAGAGAGAAAGCTAGGATCATCGCTGCTAGTGCGAGCGGAACAGTCACAACGAAGACCAGTCTCCAACTCGCCAGATCGACTGCTATCCCACCCAATGCTGGTCCGAATGCTGGCGCTAAGACGACACCGATCGAAAAAATACCCATAGCTGTTCCACGTCGATGGTCTTGAAAGGTTTGAAAAATCAGAAACATCGACATCGGTTGCAATAGTCCGGCTGCCACGCCTTGAAGCGCTCGCGCCGTAATGAGCAAGCCATAGTTAGTACTGACAAATCCAAGGACTGATCCAGCCACAAAGAGCATCATTCCAGTTAGGTAAACTGCTCGCGGCCCAAACGCAGATATAGCCCACGCATTTGACAACATAGCAATTGTGGATGCCGCAAGAAACGCTGTCGACATCCATTGCGCCTGATCCTGCCCGAGGCCAAACGCGCCAATTATTGCAGGAAGCGCCACGTTAATCGTAGTAGCTGCTAGCAATGTTGCAATCGATCCGCAAAGCATCGCACCGAGTAAAAGCCATCTGTATGAAGAGCCATATAGCGCAAATTGCCGTCGAATTGCGGGTCCCGCGAGATCGGGGACATCGAGATCAGAATATGTCTGGCTCGTTCCTACATCAGAGCTGCTTGAACGGGACACTATTTGCGGTCGCGGTCAGTGGAACGAGTGATTTTGATTTTCACCATAGACCCGGGTCTCAGGCGGGCTTCGGTGTCATCGAGGTCAATTCGGATTGGAATGCGTTGCGTGATCTTGGTGAAAACGCCGGTCGCATTTGGGTTGGGTATTAATCCCATCTCGGAAATCGTCAATTCGCGGATTGTAGAAACAAAACCAGTCACCTTAGCGTTTGGCTGACTGTCAACGTGCACATGAACCCGATCACCCAAGTTGATTTTTCTAATTTCGGTTTCTTTAATGTTAGCTGAAATCCAGACATTGTCTGGATCGTGCAGCAAAGCGACGCGAAACCCCTGCAGCGATCGTTCGCCAGTGTCGAAGAATAACTCGTCGATGACGCCGCTGACCGGACTACGGATTTTGTGCTTTTGAATCACGACCTTTTGCTCTTCGATTTGAGCATTAGCCTGCCGCACCTGAGCTTCGAAGATTTGTAAATCTTGTGCCGCCAGGTTTGAGTCCTCGACAGAAAGGATTGCTTGACGCGTTTTGGCAGACGCTGAAGAGACATCCGCTTCTGCCGCTCGGAGTGCTTGCTTGGCGGCTTCAAGCGCGTTTGCTGAGCTGTCCAACGCATCTTGAGTCACGCGACCAAGTTGAAACAGCTTCTCCATGCGCTGAAACTCTTCCTGCTTGGTCGCAAGATCAAACCGAGTGGCCCCCACCCCGGCCATGGCAGATCGTTCGTCGGCTTCGGTGGCATCTATTTGCGTACCAGATTTGGAGCTAATTAAGCCAACGCGCATTCGCGTCTGCTCGATCTGAGCGAGCAACCCATCTCTTTTTGCGATTTGAGCCTCAAGCTTTAAAACCTGCTCTCGATCGTCTATTTCATAAATCAATTCGCCCGTCTCAACTCGGTCACCGACACGTAAGTGGGATGCAATGATTGTTCCGGATATTTCAGCTGAAATCGCAATCATATCGGTGGCTACGCGTGCATCGGAAGTGGTCACGGTATTGGCGCGCTGAACCAGCCAATGGACGCACAATCCTAAAATGATAATCGCCCCTATGGATACAACCAAAGTCCTCGGTTTGCCGCGGAGCAAGCGTGATATTACGCTGCCTGGCGCGATATTGTTCGGGCTGGTAGAAGCTTGCGGCATAGTATTGGTCTTTTTTCAGGCGTAAGGCGAACAGCGTCTCATTTAATCTGGTTTCTTGAGAGGCTGCCTCAACGCACCAAAAATGCAAGACTGACGTTGGGGCGGTCAGTTCAGGTAATACCACGCATAGGCGGGGCAAGGTCAGAAGCGAGCAAACCTACGCCCCGTTTCTCATATTGGATAATTATCGAATGCCGCGCCGTAATTCGACGTCACGCAAACTCGTTGGAAAGCAAACTAAGCGACTATTATGAGGCGAGATTAAGCCGCACGGGTTTCAGAGCATTCAATCACTCTGCCAATCGTCAGTAATCCGCTTTAGAGCATTTGGTTTGGCACACTTCCCATCACCCTATAGGGTGATGGCTCTAATCTCCGTACGATCTAAAATGAAACGCTCAAAGTTAGATGTTTCATGCTAAGGTACATCAGATTATTATGCGCTTTTGTCGCTGTAATCTGCGCCTGAAGCGTCAATACCGCGATTTCGGGTGCTCTTGTTAGCAAGTATTCTCTGGAAAACTGACCATGTCCCATCGGCAAGACTCAGAAAACTCATACTTATGTTATTAGCAATCGTCGCAGGTAATCTATGTGAGTCCACACCTCTCTCTACTGCACTATAAACTCTCGGCTGGATCGACATTTACAGCATCCATAAGATGACGTCGGCGAGTGTAGGAAGCGAAAGAAATAGCACGCGCAGCGATCAAAACGTGTTGCTACACGTTGGCGGTACTGGGGTTAGTTGTAACAACGTTCGACTGTGTTCCGGGTTTTATACACCTCGCAATCTTAGGGGACCACGATTTCTACACTCATCCCAGCGACGAGGTCTCGCAACGCATTACAATGATACGTCAAGTCAACCAAAAGATGGTGTGAAGACAGGCCCGAAAGCTGGTCCGCACGAGGGGCGCATGGATCTTGGTCATCAGTCTACCTCGGGAACGACCCACAGCCTGGCCACACCTTTTCGGTCACCACCCTTGCCGGTTGCCGCTTTGGAAGTGTGATCTGGTGCCACCGACTTGCGCGCAACATTCGATGACAAGCAGCAACCTCAGGTCCAGGCCGGTATTGCAGATCTGTCAGATCGGACCAACTTTCCCTTAGCATCAACTGTAACCTAATTTAGCCTCAGTTGCTTATATCTACTTTTAGGGCCGATTACCGCTCTCTCTAAATCAGAGTCAGGCAACCTGGAATTCGCCAATAGCAGACGCTAGCGATCCACTTCATGGACGGAGTGTTTTAATATAGCGGTCAACCGTTTCCTTGTATTCTTCTTCCGTCAATGCCCATTGCTGCAGGTCCGCATCGGCCCAGCCAAGCTGCATGCCGGAATTCGCGCGTGACAATGCTGACGTCATGCCCCTGGTCATTGCCAGAGCCGCCGGAGGCACCGCGAGCAGTTCGTCTATCAATTCCGTAGTCACGTCTGAAAGTGCATTGGCCGCGGCCAGACGCTGGGCCCATCCCGATTCCATCAACTCTTCGGCAAACACTTTACGCGTCGTCATCACCCAATCACGCGCTCGCGGAAGACCGACTTCCCGGGCAAGAAGAGGCGTACCGTTCCAGACGTTCGGAATGCCGAGCGCGAGTTCCGGGATACGCAAGACCACGTCCTGGCTGATCACCCTGAAGTCACACGCTGTCGCGAGCAAAGCGCCGCCGCCGACGATGTGACCTTGCATGCTGGCAATCGTCACCTGCGGGATACGGTCGAGCTGTTCAAGAACGCGTTGCCAGGTCGATGTCCGGTTGCGCCGGGTCGACCAGCTTCCTTCCACTTTCGGGTAGGAGGTTGTTTTTAAATCTGCACCGGAGCAGAACGATTTCCCTTCTCCTGAGATGACTAGAAGACGTATGTCCGGGCGCTCCATCAGATCATTCAAGACCGAGGCGATTGTCGCGCGAATGTTCTCGTTTAGGGCATTGAGCTGTTTCGGACGATTCAGTATCAGGCGAACGAGGTCAGCCTCATAGGTAACAACAACTTCTTCGTGTTCGGACATTATGGTAGCCTCTTTGGATTTAGTGTCAACTTGAGTTGCTTCGCGTTGCGGAGCTTGGATTATTCGCCTGTCTTAGCACAGGCGGGTGATGGGTCATTCAAAGCTGTCGGAAGACACAAAATCCCGATGTCCGGGAATTAGGTTCATCCCGATCAATGGGTTCCTTCCCGGCCGCTTATCCAGCCCCCCGGATCCGGCCAATTTGGGGCGCGCTTTTCGATGAAGGCGGGTATCCCCTCCTGAGCATCGTCGGTTATGCCACCGCCACGCGCGGCACCGTTGACTACCGCAATACTCAGTTTGCCCAAACCGTACTGGGCATCAAAAAGACCGATATAGAGTTTTTCGAGAAACAGGCGGATATCACTCATAAGTTTGCCGAACAGTATGTCCAGATCCAGCCCGGGACAAAACACTTTCGGCAAGTCGCTGCGCAGGATAACTGCCCACGCTTTGGTATTACTACGCGCATAGGCCAGCACATCGAGGATCTCGTTCAGCAGATCGAGACTGAACGCGTTGACTGGCGGGCGGTTCAGGGCGATTTCGGCGCCCCCTCTATCCACCTCATAGATCAGGTAGTCATAACTGAGTGTCATGTGCCCCTCCTTTGGCTTTTCTTTCCGGCAGCCGCGATCCGCTCTCGTGTTATCCTTGGACGCTTGTTTCACCACTGCGTCGACCCGGCAGGCGATACTAGTGGCCCCCTTAGTCCGAGTACACGCTGTGCCCCTTCTTGTTTGGTAGCCGCCATCAGAATCCCGCCTTGAATTCGACACCCACCTGCCGGGGCGTTCAATAAGTTCCGGCAAGACCGCCAAATCCGTCAATTGCGAGCATCGCAGTCCAGTATCCCTTGTCGAAGAGGTTATCGGCAAAGAAGTGGATCGTATAAGCATTGTCCGGGCTCTCCCAGATCAGGTTAGCATTGACGATGGCATAGCCGTCCTATGAGGCCTGCTCCGTGTTGAACTCCAGAGAAAACACCTCAGAGCGATAGCTGAGATCGGCGCGGGCGGTGATGTGGCCTCTCGAGGTCGGCGTAGCGCGACACTAACGCACTAGCGTCATGCAGAAGCTCGTTGTATCCGAACACGTATGTTGAGGGAATTGCAGCAATTCCGTACCGGATGGTCACGGATGTTGGCGGTGCTGGCATTGGTTGCCATTGCTGTTCGCGTAGCTGTTCCGAGCGGATACATGGCTGCGCCGACCGATGATGGTCGATTCCTGACCATCGTCCTCTGTTCAGGCCATGAGGCTGTGCTCGATCTCGACGAAAGGCGATTATTGGATACCAAAGACGGGCTCGGCGACACCGATACACTGGATGTATCGCCATGTGTTTTTGCTTCCTTTGTGTCTTTCTCGACGCCGGAAATATTAGCAGAGTTGCCACACCCGCGTTTATCAACCGTTGCCAACCCTTATGCCAAACGGGACGTCAATCCTGGGCGGGGGCTTGCCGCACCGCCACCGTGGCCAACTGGTCCCCCCATCATATCCTGATAAATAGTGCCGGACGGCCCAAAGGGCTGCTTTTGGCACGCTCCGCGTTTAGTCCGCAGTGCATAATCTTGCGCATCGTTACACGCGGGCAAGTGGATCTCCTCCAGCGTCTCACCGCTAGAGATCACTCACGCCGATTGTAATTCAACTTCGGCAGCTCAATCAAATCTTTAAATTGAATAACTGCACCCAGATTGGGTCAGTCTCATCAGGAACTCTCATGCGACAGAAATTTCTAATCTCCGCGACTCTTCTCGCGTTTGCGTCGTCTTTCGCGCAAGCGCAGCAAACTACCGAAAACACCGGTTACATGGAAACCATAACAGTTACTGGCCAACGCATACAGGCAGCGGATCAACCCGGGGCAAGTTCAGTGTTATCAGCCGAACAATTGGAACAACGCGGGGTCGCCCGC
>Ga0209345_10003662_pt1 | contig 15602 bp, 16 predicted proteins | sample Cruoilmetagenom7_FD_187294 | JGI IMG/M metagenome (GOLD analysis project Ga0209345, IMG submission 187294) | Oil polluted marine microbial communities from Coal Oil Point, Santa Barbara, California, USA - Sample 7 (SPAdes) (version 2) | ecosystem: Environmental > Aquatic > Marine > Oil seeps ... | reverse complement strand
CACTTTGTCTGCCACGTTAATGACCGCGTGCGCGCCATCCATGAGCTGCAGCAGCGCCGCCCTGTCCGAAAGGCCGCCTGTCACAGTCTCAAGCTTGGGATGCGAAAGACCAACGCCCTGACGATGCACCAGTGCGCGCACCGGGCGCCCCGTCTCAAGCAATTGTCCGATCAGGGCGCGTCCGACAAAGCCGGACGCGCCCGTAACGGCCACCGGGCCGGTCATGCGATGTAACGGGCCTGCGGCATCGTCTCTTCAACTGGCAGGGTCCCGACCGGGTCCGGCGTATGCTGGACCTTGGCGGCCTGACGTCGACCGAGGTAATCAAGACGCGCCCGCGCCCGTGCCAGCTTGCCCGAGGACGTGCGCGGCAAGGTGCGGGTCGGCACCAGTTCAATCACGCAATCAATGCCATATTCAGACCGCACCAGTGAGGCGATGGTTTTGATCAGACGCGCACGCTTGATCTCGTCACGCTCACGGCATTGCAGAACGATCACTGCCGTTTCCTGCTGATCTTTCTCGGATGGCACCGAGAAGGCGGCCGCATCGGTATAGTTGATGCCCGGCTGCGTCTTGGCCAGATACTCCAGATCCTCGGGCCAGATGTTGCGGCCGTGGATGATGATCATGTCCTTCTGGCGTCCGGTCACGAACAACCTGCCATTCGCCAGATAGCCAATGTCGCCCGTATCGAGCCAACCATCTGCGCTCAGACATTCGCGGGTGATCGCCTCTTCCTGAAAATAGTGGCTCATCACGCTGGGGCCGCGCAGGTTGATCACGCCAGCCTGACGCTCTGACAGGTCATTGCCATGCTCGTCGCGGATCGCAATTTCAAACGTGGGCAGCAGCGCGCCGCAATCCACATAACGAGCGACGCGGCGTTTGGATTTCTGCGCCTCTTCCGGGTCGAGCGGCTTGGCGATGCTGTCTTCCTGCATGGTTTCGGCATCGACATAGTCGATCTTGAGTTCCTCATCGAGCCCGGCAAAGCTGATGCCCAGCGAACATTCGGCCATGCCATAACAGGGCAGGAACGCGGTCGATTTAAAGCCCGACGGTGCCAGCGCCTCGGCAAAGCGCTTGAGCGGCTCGGGATTGATCATCTCGGCACCGACACAGGCCACGCGCAGCGCGCTGAGATCCCATTGTTCGGCATCGCTCTGGCGCACACGCATCGCGGCAAGGTCATAGCCAAAGGGCGGGCCAGAGGTGATCGTGGTGCGGTTGGCCGACATCATTTCCAGCCATTTGCGGGGGCGCATGGCGAAATCCTGCGTGCCCAGGAAATCAACCGATCTCTGGGTAGCCATCGGCATCATGATAAAGGCGACGAGGCCCATGTCATGGTAAAACGGCAACCAAGATCCAAAGCGGTCCTGCTCGGTCATCTTGAGACCGTTGGTGGACATATCGTTGATATTGGCGAGCACCGTTGTGTGGTCAATGACGACGCCACGCGGAAATCGGGTGCTGCCCGACGTGTATTGAATATAGGCGATGCTCTCGGGCGACACAGTCGGCAACTCGTTCGTCGAGGGCGTCAGGCGCTCAAAATCATCCGGGGTTCCGACAAAGGTTAGGTCAGCGCCGGTGGTGGCTTCTTCGAGAAAGCTCATCCATTCGGTCGGGGCCATCGCCACGGATGCACCGCAATTCTCGATCAGTCCGCGCAGTTGTGCGACATAACCCGCATGACCGCCGATATGCATGGTCGCCGGAAGAGGCACAGGAACAAGCCCGGCATACTGGCAGGCCCAGAAGAAGCGCACGAAATGCGGCGAGGTTTCGGCCACCAGACCAACCCGCGCCCCCGGCTCTAGCCCAAGCCCCATCAGGCGACGCGCGAGCGCGATCACCTCGATCTGCAAATCGGCATAGGTGGAGCTTGCGTAAAGTTCGCCACGCGCATTGTAGAAGTTGACGCCCGTGTCGCCCTTGGCGGCATAGTCGAGCGCCGCGATCAACGTCGTGAAGTCTCCGCGCCGTAACGCGAGGCTGTGCGAACTGCCTGTCGCCTGCATCTCAATTTTCCTTGTTTCGCTTCCGACTGATGTCGGTTTGCCCTCTTTGATGACAGTTATATGGCATCTGGCGGTCTCCTGACACAAGCTGGCGTTTCTGGTCAAGAGAGTGACCGAACGCGTGTCAGGCCGGTTTGACCGCGAAAATGGCCCCTTTGCATCTGTCGCGGGTCGTCGGAAATGCGCGTCTGATGACCGTCTTCCTCAACGGGTTCCCAAAAGGCGCAGGCGGATAGACCGGCTCTGCGGATCAGCGCCCAAGCGCACCGCCAAGGACCATCCGATCAGGGTCAAGTTCACAGCGGACTGTCATGCGGCGGCAAGCCGGACCGGACAGATCACCCTGTGCTGGAACTCTCTCGGCGCGATGGAACAAGATTTACTATTATGTTATTTAAAACAAGTATTTAGACATGTTTCATGCTGAAGTGCCGTCGCTATCCGCCTGAGGGCCACAGCCTTAGGGTGGGTCTCATCGACCACGGAACGAGAGACAATGAACGGACTCAGAACCGCTCAGCCTAGAGCCCGCCGCCCTAATCTCTGTTCGCAGCCTGTTCTGGAGAGGACCGGACACCCTCTGCAACGACATGCGCGCGGACCATGATAGAGCCGCCGAAAATGACGCGAGCCGTGGGCAAAACAACATAGGCAACAAGTTGCCCCTGATGTCACATTTGGTTTCCAAGCCGTAACATAAACACTAGATACGCGAGGCTTGAGGCGTTGTGCTCGGAATAACACGCTCTGGACGCCGCGAAATGCGAAGCGAAAGAATCCCGCCTGTTACCCCGGAATACGCCCCGGACGGCCGTAAAGAAGGAGCCTGCCGCTCAGATCTCCGCGCGACCTTTGAGCGGGCCTTTGCATGAAACCGGGTCTCTCTGCATCCTGAGAACGATGGCATCGTGGCTGGTCTGACACGGGCATGTAACGCGCCCGCCTCACCTCAGAGGCCGCTCCGAAAGTGGCAGCCGTGAAGGATGCCGGATCTGCCGATTGAGGACCGAACATCGCGGGCTGTCCTCATCGAGACCAGCCTTGAACTTTGACTGCCCAAGCAAATTCGATGCGGCCACAAATACCCGAGTATGTGGCCAAATGGCGGAGGGAATGGGCCTGAAATCCAACCTTCTTTTGTGGATTCAAACAGGGTCATTGTTACCGCCTCCTCCGCATTCCAATTCAATTGTTTTTCTCATTCTAAGGCTACTGCCAGATGAGTCGAACCAATCTCAGCAAGGATAAAAGTGTTATCCTTTATCTAGCTTCGCGGTGCTGTTCGATTGAATGGTCACTCATCACGATCCGGAGTCGTCGAGCGCCACCGTCATAGGCGTAACCTTGACCCAAACTGACCGAAAGCGGCTCGACAGATATGTCTGTTATGCTGAACAAGGTCGTTGTTAGGTGCGATGCATGAAGTCTCACGGCCCGATCCATCCATATTCGAGCGATCAGGCGATCATAGATGATGCTCGGAGCGCGAAACACTTGATCCGACTATGCGATCAGGCGATGTTGCCTTCAAACGACATGCCACTCGGGGAATGTCGGGTGATCCGTCTCAAAACTTTCCCAAAGTCTGAAGGAACCCGCAGCAGATGAAGCCGATCAACCCTCAGGACCGCCGCATCGCCAATATTCACCAGGCCAACTTCACACCCTTCGTTTACCCCGACGGCGTTGCTCTTGGCGATGCGGTCCTGCAGCTTGACGACAGCCGCGCATTGGGAACCGGCTTTCACGTATACCGCATGCCGCCGGGCATGCGCACGCGCGGGCATCGCCACAACGGCCACGAACAGTTTCTAATTCTGGAAGGCGAGCTGCACGAAAACGATGGCACCATTCTGCGCGCAGGTGATCTGGTCTTTTACCGAGATGGCACCGAACACGACTCCTTCACCCCAAACGGTTGTCTGTTGGCCGTCCACATCGCTGCCGAGGAAACGCCGATCGAGTCACTCTGACAGGCGGCCATACCGATCAGAACGATCACGCGTCTTGATTTGACCATGGCAACGCTTGTCTAAATGTTTGGTCCCGCAGCTTGTTCCTGTTGCGCTGGATCTAAGCCAGTACTTTCCAACTTTGCGCGACCCACCATCGCCGAGCCGCTGCCGCTGGCAGTGGCGTGCCGCGCCTCTATAGGAGATACATCATTCCGTACATTGCTATTAAACTACCCAACTAATGGACTAAAATCCTTTGGTCCTCGTGAAATCTGCATAAACATATCACAGCGGCTGGACCACTTCAGACGGGGCATTCCACCACCGAAAGGCTGCGGGTGTAGCGCATTTGGGGACGAGGATATGGTCAGTTCCCTAAAGCCGCTTTGCGAACCGTACCAGATCGGAAAGATCGAGCGGATAATGATCCGGCTCATTGATAAGGCAGTCCTTGTCGAACGTGGCACCGGGCTTGGCAATGCAGGGATCCGGAGCCCAAGCTCCGTCCGCAAAGGGCCTGAGGAAACTGTCTGAACAGAGCCGCAGCATCCCGCCGAACACCTCCATCAGCAGAGCGGACCCAAGCGGCCCGTAGTGCGCGCCGCCGGAAGAAATCTCGCTCTCCCGCAAAAGGTAATAGAACAGCGGGGTGTGTTTTGAGAGATCCTTGCCGCTCTTATGCAGGACAGCCCCCACCCGCTTCCAGCCATGCACATCGTCCAACATCAGGTCCGCGACATCCAGCGGATATCCCTTGGCCTTTAACTCTTTCGCGATGTCCTGACCGGACGCCACGCCTAAAGCCGAGGCCCGCATGAGATTACGGAACGCAAGAGCGCGGTCGTTCGGATTGCGGCTGCCGACAATTGGCAGATTCATCAATTCGTCCGCGAAGGCCGGATCGAACGCCTTCGACATATGCGGCACAACGCAGGGGCTAAGGTGCAGGAGGAAACTCCAGTCGGGCACAAGGTCTTCTGGCAGCGCGGTGAAACCCAACGTTCCGAAAGTTTCGTCGAAAAGCTGGACCTCCTGGTTGGCTGCGTTGAGCGCGTATCGATCGCGCACCATTGTATGTCCCACCCTGTAAGCTGCGGTCGAAAACTCCACCGGCATTGGTAGCTTGCCATGTTTGTCCAGCCCGTAGCACAGAGGAAACTTGGCTTTCGGATTGCATAACTTGGCGGCCGCGTAGGCAAAGATTTCCGGGTCGCAGATGCGCTTGAGAAAGTCAAACAGTACGACGAACTGGTAGTGATACCGCGTCTCGCGCTGTGCCTCTTCGAACCGGCGCCAGCCCTTCTGGGCGATGTCGCGCTGATAGACGCGTTCATCAAAGATCCGGTTGTGAAGCTGATGCATGGCGAGCTGAATCTGGGCGATGAAGATGTTCTCGTCGTTTCGCGGATCACCGATCAGCGCCGTTCCGCCAGGGGAGCGGGGTAAATCATAGCCGTTGGCTGCGACTCCCAGATGATCACCGCTGTAGATGTGCGGGCTGCCCTCGGGGCCGAACCCATAGACGCAGTCCAAATCGAGACTAGCAGAGCGCACGTTACCGAGTTCTTCGGCCACGAATTTGTGGACATCATTCTTCTGCGGGCTTCCGTCAGCTGGTCGAAGAGCACTGGACACATCCAGCGTCACGTCATGATCGACGAACTGGGCAAAGAAAATATAGCCCACAGGAACTTTCGAGTCCGGCGAGACGCTATCGAAATCGTGCATCACCCCGCCAGGGCCGCCGATTGCGGCGGCCTCCTCTTCAGTAATTACAAGCGGCTGAAGTTGCGGGAAAAGGTGGGAAAACTTGCCCACTGCGATGTGCGAACATCCGCGGGCCTTGGTGACTCCATGATGACAGGGGGTGGGGGAGGTCATGTATTCTTCTCCTAAATATTGATTAAAATGCAGGCGTTTTAATTAAGTCTTATTGGAAGGAGAGTAATCCCAACTGAATTCTAGTCAAGAGGGAGTTGCCGTAGCGTAAGGTAAGCAGCGGCTTTCCGCGACCTGCTCACACTCGCCCGACGTATGCCAAAAGGTGAGCCGCCAATTTAATCTTCGACGAAGCCCTACTTTCAAGTGCGTTGATGACCAGTCGAGCTACCTCTTTTCTCTTCGAGAACGCATTGGCGTCGACAATGAACAGGCACTCCGAAACATGGTCTGGAGTGGCTTGTGCCTGCGTAATGACAGGACCACCGATGAGGCGATCCAATGAGCCGATCACTGTTCTGTGGCGGGAATGCGCTGAATCCATGCCACATGAAACCCCTCGAGCGCCGCGCCGAACTCTGCCGCATCCTGGCGCTTGGACTGATCCGGCTACACATGAGAAACGCAGGCCAAGTATCTGCGAAGGATGGAGAATTTTTGCTACACAACTCGACCGACCAGAGCGCTCATGCAACCACCTCAAAACGGAGAAGAGCATGACCGATCCCATCCCTGCCCGCTTGGCGGCGCTGAAGACCACCCCAACACCTGAGTTGAAGCAGCAGTGGCGCGCGTTGTTCGACAGCGAACCACCACCGTTCAATCGTCGGTATCTCGAAAGCCGGTTGGCCTATCGCATTCAGGAACTGACCTATGGCGGGTTAAAACCCGAAACGATCCGGCGGCTGGAACGGTTGGGTGAAGAACTGGACGGCGGCGACCGCAAGAAAAGCCGCATCCGCGCCGACCAGACACCAATCGTGGGCTCACGGTTGATCCGCGAATGGCAGGGTGTCGAGCAGATCGTCACCGTCACTGCAGACGGTTTCGAGTGGCAAGGGGGACCCTACAAGTCGCTGTCGGCCATCGCCCGCGCGATCACCGGCACGCGCTGGAACGGCTGGGTGTTCTTTGGGCTGAAAAACCACCGGAGGGGCGCATGTCTACGCTTTGCGCAACGAGATGCTACGGCACAGATGATGCGCCACTCGGAACGTTGTTGGCTTCCGATCGCCTTGTGCTTGTCTACGAGCCTGTCGAAGCTTGGCCTAAGGACCGGTCCGCCGTGACCCTCGTCCTGCTGCCCACGCTCAAGGCACGGCCAGCCGGATCAAGCCGTAGGGTCAAAGGAGCATGACCGCCACTGCAGTTTGGGGCATTTGCACCATCTCCGCGTCCGACTGGGCAGGGTCGATTTGATGCGGCGCGCTTCAACGCGTGTCGAGCGGACGCAGCGCGATAGCGGTTGCCTGGCCCACCGCATCGACGCTCGCCTCGACCATCGAGGGGTCGGCAACCGCATCCGAGATTGTCTGGGGACCGAGATCTTCGAGGCCATTAAAGAGCGCGCTCATTGCGGGCGAGGTCTGAACAATGCTATGGCCCTCGGCGTCGCTACCGGTCTGCGCCCCAGTCACCGCAGATCTGGCCGTCCTGCCCGCTGCGCATAGTGGTGGCGTTAATGGCGGACGGGCAGCACCACCTTTGACCGCACATAGTCGGCGAGAGGAGAGACCGTCGGCTTGCCGAAACAAGTGACCGATGGCGGAGGATCGTGTGGATGCAGTTCCAGCGCCTTCGCTTCGATGAACGGCACGGCGCCGGCCAGGGTGGAGAGGACGAGCGGAACGTCCGACCGGGAGCGGCGCGATGACTCACAAGCCTCGCGGTGGCTGTCGGCCCCGAACTTCATCCCCGAAGCAAGACGGGCGCGAAGTTGGGCCTTTCCGAGGTGGAATGCCTACCGCCGGTCGTTGCAAGACAGGATGACCCTGACCATCTCATCCATGCTTCATTCCGTCACGATCCGATCACGGGCGATCTCGGCGCGCTGATCATCCGAGATTTCGGCCATCGCTGCTTCCACGAGCGCGATCCCGGTCGGAACGTCATCGCCGCGGTATCGGGGCGCTGCGTAGAACTCGTTGCCCCAGCCTCCCTCCGTTCCTTCAAGATCGAAGATGCCCTGATCAAAGACGGGATAGTCCCGGAGCTCGGCAGGCTCCTGGTCCCCCGTCACCAGCGACAGCACCTTGAGGCTTGCCTCGAGCGTTCCGGTTGAATCGCGATAGGCAAACGCCGTGTCGTCCCGGACGTACGCATAGATGCCATCGCCTTCATTGCCGGATATCGCGACACGGCGCTGCCCAACTCCGTCAAACACGACGATCTGGCCGCCGTCCGATGTGATCATCGTGTTCCCGGCGCGGGAGGCGACGACACCATAAGGTTCGTCCCGCAGACCTTCCGGCCCGCGCGGCACCGCAAAGATCTGCGTCATCGTGGCGCCGTCATGGATGAACACGTTCGCAGCAGCGCCCGGTTCCTCACGGAGCCTTTCGGCCACCAGAAACCCGCCGTCCGGCAGTCACGAAACCATGAAGCTTCTGCGCTCCGGAAGGGGCAGTTCCAAGACGGACCAGTCGCCCAGCGAGATCACATGATGACCGCGCCCCGCCGCCTTTAGCGCGAGGCGGCTGCCATCCGCCGAGAACCCGATCGGATCCAGGATCGTCGAATACCCGTTGAGGTAGCGCTGCCAGTCGGGGACCGGCACGGTCACACGGCGGAGCGGCGCACCGGTCTCGCCGTCGAAGAAATGGACTGTGACCCCGTCGCTTTCCGCAAGCGCGAAGATCGCGCCGTCCGGCGTGAAATGCGCAAATGTCGTCGAGATGACGGGGCTACCATCCGCTCGAAGCAGTTCGGCAATCGGCCTCCCCTCGGGCATCGCGTAGAGCATCGGCTTATCGCCACTGACGACCATCACGCGCCCGGTCGGCCCGACGATCTCCGGCATCGACGGCTCGAAGGGCAAGCGAAGGACACGCACCGCCACGCTGCGAAAGAGCAGCAGATGCGCCCCCTTGAAGCGGTCGAAGTCGGGGTTGTCGGGCAGTCCCTTCAGCGCCGCGATCATGGCCCCGGTGCGATCCCCAGTTAGAAGCAGTCGCTCGGCTTCCCGCGCGAAGGCGGTCGATGCCTCGTCGGCCGGGACGGTCTCGACAGCCTCTGGCGTTGCGACCGATCCCTGCCCGATCAATGCCAGGGCCGCGTCGTAGAGCGCGAGCCCCTTCGGCAGGTTGTCACCGTGATAGGTCGTGCGACCGGGCCCAGCCGGTGCCCCGACAACCTCGCCCTCGGGCGAGTAAATGAGATGGTCGAAGGGCGTGTGGTCCGCCGGCGATACGGCAAGCGCCTCTCCCGTCAGCGAAAACACCTCCGCCTCTGCATCCGACATCCTCTGCACTTCCTCGCCGTTTGAAACGGCAATGGCTGTCCCGTCGCGCACGAAACGCGCGGCGCCGAAATCCACGGACAGTTCCGCCAGCAACCGGCCATCGTTGTCATTGACAAGCGTGCGGACCACGTCGCCGAACGTGCCTAGAAGAAAGACGGGTTACGTCGGCGAAGGCACCGGCATGCCCCCGAGTTGTCCGTCGACACGGGGAATGATGGTTCGCGCCGTTCCGTCGAGTTGATAGATCAGGATCTCTGTCGTTCCATCGCCCGCGACCCGGGTCGCGAGTATCTGCCCATCATGCGTCCAGTCGAAGCTGTGCCCGAGCCCATTCGTCAGCGCGAGCACCTCGGACCCGGTCGTTAGATCCCACACCGCGCCACCTCCCATGGCGTATGTCAGGAGATGTCGACCATCAGGCGAGAACTGGGGGATGAGCGCGTTCCCCGGAACCCGAAGCCGCTCCTCTCCTGTCAGCCCGTCGATGACGACGGTCTGTCCGTTCATCAGGGACACGGCCCCAAGCGCGCCATCGGACGAAAAGCCGACAGGCGCGGCCGAATAGTAGCCCTCTCCTAGCGGCGCGTCAGCCAGTAAGGGCGCCCCGACAACCGTGCCGTCGACCGGATCGACGAGCATCGCGCCTACGCGCAGGTCGCTGTGGATCGAACCGTCTACGCCCCAGCTGACCAGAGCGCGTGTGCCATCGGGGTTGAGCGTTCCGAAGAAGTGCGTTTCGTTCTCGACAGGGGCCGTGACCGGGCGCGCGGCCATTGCGCGGTGCAGGGCGGACCAGGCTTCTGGCCATTTGTCGAGATCAGCCTCTTCCGGCGGCTGCGGGAGACCGCGCAGGGCTTCTGCGACCGCACCTAGCCGATCGCCCTCATCGAGAAGCAGGTCGAGAGCGCGTTCGGCATGATGGCGTGATGCGTCCGTGTTCAGCTTCGACTGCTGCGGCGAGGCCGCACCCGCAATCAGGACAGCGGCACAAGCCGCAATGATGATTTTCTGAATGTTGGCGGGCTGGTGAAAATGCAACATGAACATACTTCCAGTTTCGAGTTGAAGAGGTCAAATCGCGGCCATGGCCGCATACGCCCGGCTCGGTTACGACACAGCGTCGTGCCATCGCTGTCAAGGCATTTGCCAGCCGGGCAGCCAGATCGGTCTGGCAGGCCGCCACCCCAAGGGAGCCCGTACTTGCGCAAATGAAACCCGAGAACTGCATCAGGCTCTGCGGAAGACCCGCAGCTACCCCGTTATGATCGGCTCCATGTCGAAAGACGATTTTCGTTGACGGTCCATCGCGTCGTCCGGCAAGGTCCTTCCGGTGTTCATTCGACTCCTTGGATCACTTCCATGCGCAAATTGTTCGCCTGCCTCGCTTCAGGTCTTTTCGCGTCCGGCGCAACAGCACAACAATGCGAGGAGATCAGGTTCTCCTCCGGGACTTCGTCGGGAGGGTTCTCCGGCCGGGTGATCGAGGGAAGGCCTATGTGCTTCGGCTCAGGCAACGGCCAAACGGCCAGGCTGGATCTTGCGGGAAGCGACAACGCATGCTTCACCATCGACGGCGTCGTCGACTGTCAGTCAAATTACAGCTTTGACAGCGCCCGCCGGACATACAGGGTCGATGTTTACCAGCTGTTTCCGCGGGCCGTGGCCGAAACGTTCAATTTACAGCTTACGATACAATAGCCAGCGTGCGATCCACGCTTTTGGGTGCCGACATCGTAGGATTTACGGAGGGCACATGTTGAAGGAGGATCCAGCATGATACGCATTGTCACCCTGTGCCTCATCACGGCCGCCACGGGGGCTTCGGCTGAAGGGTACGGATTCCGAACGCCTTCGGGGAACATCTACTGCAACGGCTCTGTCGAGGCTGATGACATCATCTGCAGCATCGTCGAACGCAGCGGTGCGCCCGCCGCGCCCGACACCGGAGCCTGCTCCGCAGTCTGGGGCCACCATGTCGAATTGGGTCGGACGGGGCCTGCCCGGGTGGTCTGCGGGGCGGCTCCGCGTAAATCGAGCTATACAGACGTTGCCCCTTACGGCGTGTCGGCCAGCTTCGGCGAGATCAACTGTCGGTCCGAGACGACGGGCCTGCAATGCACGAACTCGGAGGGGCGCGGCTTTCTGCATTCCCGGAGGGAACAGCGCATTTGGTAGGCGCCGGCAAAGGGTGAACGTCGTCGCCATGCCTGCATCGCTGGCGACACACTGTCACTCTGCCACACTGGCGGAGGTGCTCCATCGTCCCCTTGTCAGATGACGACGTAGGATGGGCTGGGTACTCCGGACGGGCCGAAGACATCCGTCAGTTCTGCCTATATGAGAGCGGAAGGCCTGATATCCGCTTGTACGCTTGCGCCTGTTCCCGCATCACGGCGCAGTCGGCCAGCAGCTCCGCGATCGCCTTGTCCTCAGGCAGCAGCTCCAGTTCCTCGGCCGCCTGCGCCTGAAACGCCCGACTGTACTCGACGACGTAGGGACAAGCCCCGAGCCCGCCACTGTCAGAACTGCCCGTCGCGCAGCCGGTCAGCAAGCTCGTGGTGATCGCGAGGACGGCGAGCCGCCGCTTCCAGCATCCGGCGTTGGGCGTCATCGGCCTTCTCCGTGGTTTCAGGGCGTTCGGCGAAGCGTCCCATTCGCTCGCCGGAGCGCCGGAGCGCCGGAGCGCGAGCAGGAACAGTAGCACGGTGAGTACGATGGCGCCGTAGCGCAGCGCCGCCCGCACCCACGGGCTGGCCGCGATCCCGGTGAGCAGCCCAGCGATCATCGCTGCTCCCGGCGCCAGTCATCGAGCCAGGCTTAGATCGTCGCCGCGATGCCACAGTGAACATGTTCTGGGCGATCAAGCTGTTTCGGCGTATACTGTGATCGATCGGCGGCCGAGCGCCGCAGTCAGCAGAGGGCAGGCCATGCTTGTCACAATTTTCGCCCCCAGCAAAGTTCATCTGCTCGAAATCGCCGGCGTGCGCGACGCGCTTTTCGAGGCGAACTGCAAGATGGAATCGAGCGATGCGTATCGCGTTCGGCTGGTGACCGAGCAAGGAACCGTGGAGGAAAGCGCATCTGGCGTAAAATACTTGCCCGATGCAAACATCCAGGATGCAACCCAGCCCTGCGATACCTTGATCGTCGTCGGACCCTATGGCGTGCCGGCGCGCCCAAGCGCGGACACCACGACGTGGCTGCGAAAACAGGCCCGACACGCGCGGCGCTACGGCTCGACCTGCACAGGTGCCTTCTTGCTGGCCTACGCGGACCTTTTGTCAGGACGCCGCGCGACGACCCACTGGCAATATACCAAACGCCTTGCCGACGATTTTCCCGACATCCGCGTTGAACCCGACCGCATCTTCGTGCGTGACGGGCCGATATTTAGTTCGGCGGGTGTGACTGCGGCAATCGACCTCGCCTTTTCGCTGATCGAGGAAGACCACGGGCGTGAACTTGCTCTGTGGGTGGCACGCCGGCTCGTTGTCTTTCTGAAGCGGCCCGGCGGCCAGTCTCAGTTCAGCGATACCTTGACCGCGCAGGCCTCAATCACCAGCCCGATCGACACGGTAAGGCTGCACATCGCTGAAAACCCGCGCGCGGATCTCGGCCTCGAGGCACTTGCCGAAGTGGCCGGCGTGAGCCCGCGTCACCTCTCCCGACTGTTCCGCGCCGAGATGGAAATGAACCCGGCAACCTATGTCGAACTGGCCCGTATCGATATCGCGCGCCACCTGCTGCAAGTCAGCACCGCGCCGATCAAGTCGACGGCCTATGCCGCCGGCTTCGGATCGACAACAACACTCAGGCGCGCATTTCTGCGCAGGATCGGAGTCGCTCCGGCGGAATATCGTGCACGCTTCCGAACCTCCGGGTCCGGAGCAGCGAACGACGACGAAAGTGCCGCCGATTTGTCCTGAAACGTCGCCCGGTTGCAGTTGAAGCTCCGGAATCGGGACCGCATCATCTCGCCCGGAGGCCATGACTCTGGACGTCGTATCAGGCTGCCAGGTTCGCCAAAGGCTGACATACGCACAACAAAGAACCAGGAAAATTTACCATGAAAATTCTCGCTGTCGACGATGATCCCTTCATCGCCGAGTTGATCCCCTTGATGGCGGCCAAAGTCGGGTTTTCGGACGTGGTCACGGCGACATCAGGCGAAGAGGCCCTGTTGGCGATCGCGGCGGCTGATCGTCCATTCGACTGCCTCATTGTGGATCTCAGCATGCCCGGTGAGGACGGTGTAAAGATATGCGCGAGCGTCCGTACAATCCCAATGTATCACAAGGTGCCAATCATCATTCTGACAGAGATGAGCGAGGGGGCAAGCATCGACCGCGCGTTTCGAGCGGGCGCCACGGACTATGTGACCAAGCCGCTGGACAGCGTCAACCTGGGCGAGCGGATGCAGGCCGCATACTCGATCAACATGGCACAACTGGAAGCGGAGAGTGTTGTCAAGGTGCAACATGCCGATCAGGACGGGGGCCGCGTCTTCGATTTGTCCGAAGAGATATCCGCCGATGGCGTCGGCAATCTCATCGACTATACCACCCTGAAAAGTCACCTCATCCAACTGACTCGGACGAGCCTCCTGAGCTCGCAGGTGGTCGCGGTCAAGATTGACCAGTTCGAAGCAATCCTTGCTCGAGTGTCGTCCGAAGAATTCCTTTATATGCTTTCAGAGATTGTGGATGCAGTCGGTGAGGTGTTCAAGACCTCTGGCTACCTAATGGCCTATGCTGGCCGCGGAACTTTCATCGTCGTTTCGAGAAGGGCGAATCTCGAGCCCTCGATCTCGACCGAGCGTGACATCCAGCACCTCCTCGACGAAAGAAACCTAGAATATGATAATGGCGATCCGCTTGATATCGATGTTTCCATCGGCAATCCGATTCGACCGACCATGACCAGAATTCACCGGATCGCCAAGACCTTTGACCGAGCGATCGCGCGCGCCGATAGCCGGGCAGCGCGCAAACAAAGCGATCCCCGACCTCTGAGCATCCGCATTTCCCGTTAAGGGATATCTGACACGCTCTACTGTTCTGGAAGCTGCACGGTGACCGGAGGAACGCCCTGGCCAAATCCACCCATGAGCGTTTCCAAACATATTCGAACCGGTCTCAGATGGGACAGTGGTTCTGTCTCTTTTGCCGCGCAGAGACCGCGCCACTCAGCGAGGGCGGCGGCGCGGTAGGCCTTGAAGAGGTGTCGGCTTGCCATGGCTCAGCGCGCCAGCCTCGCCAGAAGATTACGCACATTTGACACATGCCAGCGACCGCCTCGACGTGTGCGAATCCCGTGCGCGTTGAGTTCGGCTGCAATGGCACGCAGACTGGCATGTCCTTCGGCCCGGATGGAGCCCAGCCCCTGCGCCAACGTCTGAGCGAATGCGTCCGCATTGGACGCCATGGCTTGCCTGAGCGCCACGCCCCCCTCTCCAGCCCGCCTGAGCGCCGCAGCCCCGTTCGGGTTACCCAACTTTACCCCACGCGCTTTAGCGGCGGCCAGCGCCTCTTTGGTGCGTCGCGAGATGGCTTCTCGCGAAGCTGACACAGTCTGTTGAACTCGCGGCGTACGGAGAGACAGAAGGCACCCGTTGGCTGCGGTCCTATACCAGCGGTGGCTTCGAAATCGAGCACATCTTTCCCCAGAAACCTGGTGCGAAGGCAGCGGAGGAGTTTGGTCCGATTGAGGACCCACTGGTCTCGCAGCGTCTAGGGAACCTGGTGCTCGTAGAGAAATCGATCAACTCGTCGCTCGGCAATCGCGCCTACAGCGAGAAGCGGCCGATCTATCTTCAGTCAAAGCTGCTCCTGACGCGCGCGCTCTCGGAGCGGCCGCAGGTCGGCACAAATACCCGCATTGACCGCACCGTGGCATCGATTGAGCCCTTCCCGACCTGGACGGAGAGCGATGTACTGCAGCGGCAGCGATGGCTGGCGGATCTGGCGCGCTCGGTCTGGCGGATACCGGTGAGTTCTGCTGCACCTTCATGAAGCTGCTGTTCACCCGCAACGAAAGTCCGTTTCGCCCTGCGATCCGGTCGTTTGGAAGTATTGCAGCGAACTGCCGCAATGGCGAACGTTCGATTTCAGTTCCATAATGGTGAGTGCCCCCCACATCGAAGTGTTCATATTGCGATGAGAAAAGCGGATTAATTTCAGATAGCTACAAGCTATTCACCAAATCAGCGCAGTCATGAGGTCGAGAGAATATCCGCCCTGAGAGACCGCTTCATCACCTTTCGGCGCTAGGGCTAGTGCTAAGCCCCACCCGCATAACCCTCGAAAACAACGGAAAAATCCGGCCTTGCCGTATAGGGAGAACAGTTTCTCACGGCTAAATGGCGGAGCGGGAGGGATTCGAACCCTCGAGACGGTTCCCCGCCTACACACTTTCCAGGCGTGCGCCTTCGACCACTCGGCC
>Ga0209345_10003661_pt1 | contig 15604 bp, 30 predicted proteins | sample Cruoilmetagenom7_FD_187294 | JGI IMG/M metagenome (GOLD analysis project Ga0209345, IMG submission 187294) | Oil polluted marine microbial communities from Coal Oil Point, Santa Barbara, California, USA - Sample 7 (SPAdes) (version 2) | ecosystem: Environmental > Aquatic > Marine > Oil seeps ... | reverse complement strand
ACATCCTTCAATCATCATTTTGTCAACACGTTCAAGCTCCCTCGATATATCCCTCCACTTATCTGCTGTATCATTTTTTTGTTTTAAAAATTCATCATTATTCATGTTTTTTCTCCCAAGTAACTTTTCAAGTTTACCAAAAATCAATACTGCAATAAACCGGTCCTATCCATAGGCTAAGCCCAAAATCATAGTGATAGCCCATGTCAAAGCCAAACCCCCAACGGAGCAAGGTTATCTCAACTTGTATATGGTCTGATTCAAACTGCCAATGATACCAGGGTTTATTGTGTGAAAAAGGTTTGAATGTATCAGTCACTTTACCTCCCAAGTAATTTTTCAAATCTGTCAACTAAATGAAATGATAGCACATAGGGGATTCCATGTCAAGAGTTAATGTATTTTTCCATTTCATGCATCAAAACGCATACCGGTCCCGTCGAATTCACCAGTTTCTTTTACGAAAAAATATTCTCGTTTGTTGATTGTTAATTTTGCGAAATACTGCGATACGGATATTTCCACCTTGTCTCCCGTAACCAGATCTCTGTATTTAAACGGTTTAATCATTGCTTTTTCCATAAAGATTCCCTTTGTGAATTAGTTTAGAAAAAAAAGAGTACCACGCAATGCCAATTACCATTAACAACGCCCCAAAATCAAACAGCCCCGTTATGTGACTCCTTTCTTTGAAAAGGTTTTTATATCAAGATGTGAATTGTTAGGTTAGGATAACACCAAAGAGATAACTTGTCAAGGAAAAAAATCAGCAATAGTCGTCGTTGCTCGCATCCCCAGTTTTCCCGAAAAAACATATGCAGCAATAAACTGCTATCGCAAAAACAAACAAGGCCTTTCCCCACATAAAACCTCCCGTAAAACACACAAAAGCCACCGCCACTATCGCGCAAACAACCAATATGCTTACCCATTTTTCAATAGATGCTTTCTCGGGAAGTCCCCATACGTCCACGTAAATTCTACACACAAGAACTCCAAAGGGAACCCCTACCAACACCAACATAATAAGTGGACTTATGCCAAACGCATCATAAAGTCTTTCTTCTGCCATGATTTGATACCTCCTTTTCGTAAAGTTAGTTTAAGGGAAATAATAGCACAGGCAGTACTTTATGTCAAGAAAAAAAATAATAATTTTTGTTTTTTCAGAATTTATTCAGTCAAGCTCTTGGAATTAAAAAAGTTGAGTACCGCCAAGGGGGGGGTCTAAAGTGTGTACGGTGTTGATTCCATCAAATCAGTTATCTTTTCATTTCTCAGGCCTTTGAACATGGATTCAAGTTTTTCGTAACAGAATTTTACTTTTTCAATCATTTCGCATTCAGTGTCTTTCTCCCCATACCGATCATGAATCGATTGAAGCTCTTGGCAACAGGCTTTCAAAAGTTCTACCATATCATACATCATTTCACCGCGCTTGTTTATTGCTCTAAGAAACGCGGTAATCGTCACATCCATAAGGTGCATCTTTCGACTCATGGATCGGGAGTACTCCTCCAGGAGCATATTATCTTTTTTTAGCTGCTCAACTTCAGTTCGTCCGTTCATCCTCACTCCCTTTTTTATGGCATCAATTGGCAATTCTGCCTCTACTTCGAGATTATAAGACATCTCCATTTGCACTCCCTCTCCAAAATCAATGTCTACCCACCATCCCGGAACATTCGTGGTGCGGTCAGGGAATACCCCAATAACCTTTGCCATTCTTATGCCCTCTTTCTGACGAACATACACAGATTGCCCAACGAGGAGCTCAACACCGTTTTTGTCTGTAACCGTTTTCATCGTTTTGCCTCCCTTTGTGAATCATTTCAATAAAGGATAGCACATAAGGCATGCCATGTCAAGAAAAAAAATAATATTCATGAGGTCTCGGGCTTGTATCCATGGCAAAGATGAACCCCCAAAATCGTAAGAGTACAATTTTGTTTCGAGTCATAATCTCTTGTAAATGCAAGTATTCTTTTGTTTAGAGTGATTTCCCAATTCGTACACTTGCCCTCTGTATTCCAATGGCAATTATTTATACCCGATTCTATTTTCATCCCATGCATTCTAGCACCTCCAAGTAATTTTTCTAGTTCATAAATCTCAGCCTCATATATCTCTTCATCGTGACGACCAGGCTTATTATTTGCCATATTCCATAGCTCAATCACATCATCAAGCAATCCCTCCAAAAGATCTCTTTCAACCTCAATTTTTTCCATGAAGATTTCCTCCGTTAGTTGTTTGATATGAAAAAATGATAACACGCAAGGGATTCTCTGTCAAGGGGAAAATGGCTATCTCCAAAATCTAAATCTCAATATGGACGGATCATTTCTTCTCCTTTCCCATGGGGATGGTGGAAGTGGTTGAAAATCTAAAGCCGTCAATGTTGTGCGTTCTTGACAATGTGTGCAATAAAATATTGTGCATTCGTGCCCGTGATCAAGCAATAATGGATGACCACAATTGAGACATAACATTTTCTTCCTCCTTTTGCAAAGTTAGCTTAGAAAAAGAGTAACATACAAAAGATCCCTTGTCAAGAAAAAAATTATTATTTTTTGGGTTTTTTTGGAATTTTACACCTGGGGACTATACCCCCTTTTTCTTATATATCAACTCACAAACCCCACGTGCCGCCCCTCTCCACGCGCGCACATAACGCACACGCACGCCTACACACACATATAACAACAACTAACAACCAACAAAAGACTCACAAGGTTTAGTCTTTTCACATAACAAACAACACTCATAAACTACAATACTAACAAAAGACAAGGGTATCCCCCTATTGTCCCTATTGAGTACACCTGACCAAGGACTGGTCATAGATACTTAAAGACTAAGTACTGAGTACCGATGCCCATGTATTGAGTATTGGACACTCAATAGCAACTACCGGGTGTCAAGCATGAACACCGAGTATTGAGCACTTAATACAGGGGACTTAGTGCTTGTTACTGAGTACCAACTGAGAAACCCCAACATTATCAGTCTTTTGCGAACAATGGAATATTGAGAGGTTCAGGGCATCTCAGCATATTGCAAAAACGCTAAGGTGGCTTATAGCATCGACGATCTAAGAGCAAGGTATACGAATGTATCAGTTTTGTGCTTGCGTCTGTTAGAGAGCAAATTAGGTGGGTTAGATTGGATTTAAGGGTTTTTGTTAGGTTAGTCATGATGATGGTTACCTCCATAAAGTGCTGTAAGTGTTTGATATTGTTGAATATTGTTCCCTTTATGGGCTAAAACGTAGGGACTATACAATTTTCTAAAACCTCCCTGCTAGTTTTCAAGATCAGTATCTTCTTAGATTCTTTCATCTTTCTTTACTACCTCACAAAAACCTTAAGACTAATGTTTCTTTGATTCTCTCATTATCTTCTTCTTTCTTTACCAACAGTTTTTTTAACTAAACACTTTCTATTATCTTCTTTTAATCCCTTCTTATTCCTTTATTTTCTCTTTACTGGTTTTTATATAACTTCTTTTTAATAAAAGCTTTTGATAAGATCTTTTAATAATCTATTCTGTAAGGGTTTCTTAATAAGTCTTTACTTAGTAGTTTTTTAAAGACAAAAGAAGCCTGTAGAAGAATGAAAAGTATTAAAAACATGTAAAGACTTGATAAAAAGAGGAAGATCTTTTCTTAAGGTTTTTTTATTATTCTTTCATTAAAGACTTTTATTGTTCTTGTATAAAGATCTTTATATTAATATCTTTTATTATAGTAGTGTACTGAGGGGATTTTGTCAAGGATAAAAAGCTTTTTATTTCGTTTTGCGTACCGGGGATTGAAGTTTTTTACTTTTTTTACTTGACAAGAATAATCTGATTTGTTATAATCTGATTATGTATCGTCAAGAAGTAAAAAAACAAACAAAAAGAGGGAGAAATAAAATGAAAAGAGAAACAAAGAAGTTAAAAACAATACGAAAAGATCAAAAAAAGTGGGATAGGGCATTGAAAAAAACGATTGAATTAAAGGCAATACATAGAGAAAAAAGCGAAATTTGCCGTTTATACTTCTCACTCTATGAGGGATCTAAAAAAGCTTGTGGTGCTTGCCCGTTATATCAAAATGGATCTTGTAGCAATGATAATGCAGACAATTCTCTTATTACTCAAATTATAACTATACGTAAAGAATTGGAGCAATTAACAGAGCAACTTTGTCAAAGATTAGAAGAATCTATTTATAACCCGACCACCTAAAAAAGGGGGGAGAAAGTGGAAAAAGATTATATCTTGCAAAAGAAAACATCCTCAGAAGAAAAATGGACGTATGTGTTGAAACAAACAAGACTATTGGAGCTTAAAACTAGCCAAGAGTGCGGCTACTGTGACATATACAGAAAGGTTATTGATAACGCTCTAAATTGCGGTGGGTGTCCGTTACATCCTACATTTTGCAGTAATCACAGCGAGGATCATTCTCTTTTTGCGGAAATTATGGAATTAATCAGGAAGTTGAAAGATAAGACCGAAATCTTAAGAAACGAAATCACAAAAGATATATTTGGTTGATTTAAAAAGAGAGGCGCAAAATGAATAAGGAGGAAAATAATGGCTGAATTAAAAGACTTGAAGAAGGGCACAGTCGTACAAATCCCTGAAGGTCTCCTTGGTGAAGTTATATGGGCACGTTCGACTAATGTATGTGTTAAGACTAAATACACTCATGCTATTTATGATGTTTTAGAAGTGGACCTCATTAACGGAGAAGAAAACATAAAAAGGGAGGAAGAGAAACGATGAGAGTGAGAGAATTTGAGAAAAAAAACAAACTGATGAAAAGATGGGAGAAGATAGAAGCCCTGCTCAATGAAGCAGAAGAGATGCTGAAAAAAACAGAATATACTCTTTATTGCGGCTTATATTATGATGAAGAAAATGATTCATGCGATGAATGTCCTTTGTATGAAGTAGGGATCTGCGCGAGAGAAAAGACGTTGCGCGGGATTAGCTGGGTAGCTGTAGATCCTATTATTGAGAGAGTGAAAACATCAGTTTGTGAGGCACGACAGAACGCGGGTCAAATATTTTCAACAATCTATGGAGATGTTTGGGTTGAACCTAAATAATTTAAAAAGAGAGGCGCAAAATGAATAAAGAGGAAATCTTAAAAAACAAACTGCAATCACAAGAAAAGTGGAACGATGTATTGAAGGGCATCCACGCCCTGGAAAGTAATATTATCGACAAAGAAGGTTACTGTAGAATATATCAAGATTGCACGATAAGCAGAAAACACGAGTGCCACGATTGCCCTTTATATCAATGTGAAGCCTGTAGCCCTGAAGAAGACGACAACTCACTTTATACACAGATCTTAATTGCACTTGATAAAATGGAGCGGCTTACTGCTGGATTGGTGGAAGATATAGGCGACGATATCGCTGCAACTATCTAATGTAAACCAAAAAAAAGAGAGGTATAAAATGAAAAAAGAACTGGATCTAACAAAACTACCGATAGAAGAATTTGACAACTTGCCAGAACTTACAAGGGAGGTGGCGTGTGATGGGTTGGTGATATTACCGACTTCTGCCATCAAAGAAGGCTTCCGCCTTATGAAATTTGCTCTCATTATAGATTACATTCCTGCTTACTCTTTAAGCACCGGCAGTGAGAATATTTATCTTGAAGGCATTGGTGGCTATGGGAAGGCATGGTCTGACAAACATAAGCCGGGAAAAGTTCCATCTTGTGTCCCGCCCTCAAACTTTATCATTGATTGCCTTGCCACAAGTGGATTGATGCGCATTTGGGCATTGAATAAAAAAATACTTTGCAGGCCAGTTGAACAGGCATTTAACGAATATTTATATAGTTCATCATTTGAAATCTTCATCATAACTGAGTAGCTAATTTTTGGAAAACATAAAAAGAGAGGTGAAACATGAAAAGACAGATGAGAGATTACACGCTAGGAGCAAAAAACATTAGAAAAGAATTGAAGGCTGCGTTTCCCGCCATTAAGTTTTCTGTGCGCTCAAAAGGGTATGCCGGAGGTTGCAGCATAGATATTGATTGGATCGAAGGGCCAACCGAAGAAGCAGTAGAGAAGATAACTAACAAGTATGAGCAGGGATCTTTCGACGGGATGATAGATCTATACACATACGATACAGACAGAGAATTTACCGACAAAAACGGAGGAGCAAAATATGTCTTTACTCATCGAAAATATAAAGCTGAAACCGAAGAAGCACTTGGTAGAAAACTTTGCAAAGAAAACGGCGTAGAATATGAGGGCGAAGGCACAAGGCATCTATGGGGACCACAAGACCCAAGACTCTTAAGAACTCATGTTTGGGAAGCACTCAACAAAACATCTTTTGACACCAACTAATAGCAATAACTATTTGAAAAAGGGAGAAAAAAACATGCATATAACTATTGAGCAAAAGACACTGAAAGACGCACTCAAGAAAATCCAAGACTGTGTTAAAAAGGACCCACGATTTGAATTCACTACTCATGTAGCAATTACAACGGGTGTTGACTCTGTAACCATCTCAGCCACCAACTTAGATGTCAGTCTTGCTATACAGTGCAAAGCTATTGTATCTGTTGGGGGAAAATGTATAATCGATAGAGTACCACTTCAAACTTTAACCAAACATGCAACCAAAGAAACCCTTACTATTTCCCAGGAGTCTGATGACTCGGTACGAGTGCAAATGGGAAGTCTTGAAACAGTCCTTGACTCACAAAATTATTTATCTCTTGATATGCCGATTAATCATAATGTTGATTACCGCGATATTAACACCAAGGAATTAGCCAACCTGATAAAAAACACATCTTACGCAGTTTCAACCGATCCGGAAAGAGCCAATACGATGAATGTTTGCCTGGAAAGGTCAAAGTGTGGGTATCTTAGCATGATTGCAACCAATGGACATAGACTGGCTTTTATGCGCCTAGACACTAGAGTACCCGACACGTTTCCTTCTATACTTATTCCCAAAAAGAGCCTAGACGCACTGCATAAACTGCTTAAAAAATGTTCACAAGATACAATATTGCTAGGGTACTGTAATAAACATCTTATGATTAAAAGCAATACCGAAACCATATCAATAAGACCTCAGGCAGGCACTTTCCCGGATTACAAAAAAAATGTACCAGAGGATAATAATATAAGAATCAAATTCAATAACACCAAGCTTAAAGAAGCTATTGGCGCCTTCCCCCTATCCAAAGAAAATTATATCATCACATTGGAAATAACAGGAGACAAAGCAATATTGACCGGAGCAAATACAACTGTGGTTATTATCACACTGGAACATATTGGAGAAGATATCAAAGTAGCTCTCAATTATAAATATCTACTTGATGTTTTAAACACCATAGATGGAGTACTGGTTGAATTGGCCTTTTTAGATTCTGAGTCACCTGTTCTAATCACAGAACCTGGAAACTATAGCAAACTCTTTAATAATGCCGTTAAGAACTTAATAGCAAAATAAAAAGGAGACCGATATCATGGAAAGAGACAATGATTGGAATGTGAAAGCCGATGCATTCCTTAAGGTGCTTGAAAATATTAGAGTAAGCGTGCGACTTTATCAAGAAGGAGAACCAAGGAAACAGGCAGAAACCCATATCAAAAAACTTTTAGCTTGCAATAATCTTCCTGATTATCATTCTGGGCTTATTATGCGAGCTGTAGATTCTTGCATATTTGACATCATTCATGTCATAGAGTATGACAGATAAATCCAGGTCAAACCTTGACATTTATAAAGGCAAAAAAAGGAGAATACAATGAGAGTGAGAGAATTTGAGGCCATGATCGAGAGAAGAAGTGGCTTTTGTTTTCTATACCTGGCAGCTCATGGCGAAAAGGGAAAAGCTTGCGATAATTGCCCTCTGCATAAAAATGGAGCGTGTAGCGTATACTATGAAGATAATTCACTTTTTACGCAAGTCCGAAATGCACGCGCAAAAATGGAACGATTAACAAAACAATTATGGCAAAAAAATAGAAAAAGCAATCGAGAACCCAACCAAATAAAAGGAAGGTGTGAAATGAAAAGAGAACTGAGCGAACAGGCACTAGGAGCAAAAAACATTAGAAAAGAATTAAAGGCAAAGTTTCCAGGCGTTAAGTTTTCTGTATGTTCAGAGTCGTTTGCAGGTGGGAACGCTATTGAGGTAGACTGGATCGACGGACCCACAAGAGCGGAAGTAGAGAGAATAACATCTAAGTACAAACACGGGACTTTTGACGGAATGACCGATTCTTATACGTACAAGCCAGACCGTGCCGAGAGCGCCGAGAGAGGTGGCGCCAAGTATGTGCAAGCGCGAAGACTTTACAGCGCCGAGACAATGGAGAAAACAGGAAGAGAACTTTGCCGTAAACAGAATATAGAATACGAAGGCGATGGCACTAGATATCTTTACGGCCAACAAGACTGTGAACGCCTGGGAACTCACGTCTGCGGAGAACTTTCCAAAACATCTTTTAAGACTAACTGAAAGGGAGGGAAAGCCATGAATGAAAACGAGATTTTAAAACAGAAGATTGAATACGCACAAAGATGGGATGATATGTTAAATGGGTTGAAGCATGTAGAAAATGAGGCCAGGGGGAAACGGTGTTGTTACTGTAATATTTATAGATCCGGCCTAAATAGTACTTGCTCCGATTGCCCTTTATTCCCAAAACTTTGCAATCTAAAGAAAGGAACCCCCTCTACCTATACTCATATATGGGATTTAATGGAGGCTTTACGGGAGGAATGCTTTAGATTAAAAGATGGGATTCAACAAGACATCGAGCATACAAAGAAAACCCTAAAAGAAGAACCCCCCAAAGACACAAAAACCAGATGATCCTATATGGCAAGAGATAGCGAAGGAGCTTCAAAAGTTAGCACATAATAATATCGAGAACTGCGGATATAGTCGCCGCACTCCGAATAGAAAAAAAAGAGAGGAAAATCATGAATGAAAAAGAGATCATGGCAAAGAAAAATGAGTCAAAGAAAAGGTGGAGTAACATAAAGGAATCTACCTTCGACTTACTGATAAGAGCAAAAGCCCCCTGTGGCTACTGTAATATATTTGAAGATCTCTGTAGTGAGTGCCCCCTCGATGGTAAAATATGCTCTTCCGATAACTCTCTTCACGGTAAAGCAGTAAGTGCATTAAAAACAGCCTATGAAAACGCTTTAGCCCTGCGTGATGCGATAGCAAAAGATATTGAGGAAAGCAAATTAAAGGGAAGTTGAAAAGATAGCCTACCTGGAGGGCCAAGTCCAGGAACTTTCTCTCTTTTTCCCTGGCTTATCGGGGTCGCAGGGTAAGAACCGACCCCGATTTAAACTTTATAATAGGAGATTATTATGGAGATCAATCTGTTTTCGTTTCTTACCTGGCCGCTTGGCGTCTATCTTTGTTATATTGGTAAAGTAGACTGGTGGGTATTATTGATAATTTTTTTATCAACAATAAAAATAAATATCTCTTATGAATTTTAAGGGGGGCAAGAAGATGGACAAGAAGGAAATCTTAAAAAATAAAATGGATTCAAAACTTAAATGGGAACAGTTGATGGCAAGCACATGTAACCTATTGGGTACATTAAGAAACGAGTGTGGTTATTGCAAAATATATGTGGGAAAAGATGACTGTTGCAATGATTGTCCATTATACAGTGAAACTTGTAGCCCAGATGCTACCGATAATTCCCTTTTCACTCAAACAGAACAGACACTTAAAAAAGTATGGGGGCTTATGAGAAAAGTAAAACATGCAATTACAGACGATATTGAAATCATGAGGCAAAAAAAATGAAACCCGGATCTTTGATTCTTTTGGTTTTATTAATTTTTTCATGCATTGTCATTTGTCATTTAAACCGCGATCTTCACAGAGTAAAAAACATGCTTGAACGCCAAAAAGAACTCAGCAGAAAAATGGTTGAGATGACACAGAATAAAACATTCAAATTGTTGGAAAAAGGAGATCAAAGTGATGCTTTGGTGGATTAAAAGGGATAGGAATTTGTATCTTAAAATTAGCATAGCCAAACAACTTAAAAAAATAAAGGAAGAGATTAGGAAAGATTACCCGGGTTTCTTCACAAAAAATGCGAAGGGGGGAGAAAAGTGAAAGAAAAGAATTTTCAAAGTGAGTTCAAGAAAAACAACAGGATGACCGGCATGTTTGAGCTGAAGCTTTGCAAGGGTGCTTCTTTGCCATTCTCTTCCGTAAAACCGCATCAGGAAAAGGCCCTGCTGGCCGCAACTACTATGGAGGGCCTTTATCATAAGCTTGCCGATCAGCCGGTATCAGCCATAAAGGGGGCGAACGTACGATTTACTTTGCCGAAACCGTTCGACTGTTTTCTGGTTAAAAATACTCCCGCATACGTTGTGATAATGTTTTATGTTCCTCGAAAGAAAAAAACGGTGTATTATGTCCCTATCGGGGATTTTCTTGAAATGAAAGATTCGGTGAAACGAAAATCTATGACCGAGGCAATACTGGAAGTATACGCTGTATCGATTCAATCCTGGTTGAAAAAATGCAGGACTTTTACGGTGGGTGGGAATCCAAGGGACTGTTCGATAATAGGAGATTGGTTTGGACAGCCGAAAAAAAAATAAATGTGTTGACAAAGAAGATATTTGCGATATAATGGTTTCAGAATCCATTGAGTTGACGGACCACGGGAATTATATAAAATGTCTGTGCCCATTTCATGACGATATAAACCCTTCTATGGCGGTATATCCCCAGAAAAATCGTTGGTGGTGTTTTGTATGCCAGGAAGGTGGAGACAGTATAGATTTTATAATGAGATATAAGAAAATGAACTTTGTGAGGGCATGTGATTATTTGGGTATTTACAAAACATCCGCATACAAGAAAAATAACAAAAAAAACGCGTTGGATCTGGCCGTTTGCAGGAATGAGAAGGATAGGAACGTGATCAATAAGTTACTGAAAGATGAGTTCGAGCAAATTATCGCAGACGGAGACAATTACAGGGTTAACGTGAAGTTTACATCCGACAATAAAATAATGGTTTTCCGGGTTATGTCCCGGAGTCAAACAGAATGAAGTTTTGGTGGAGGGAGGTGAAAAACATATATTCTTATAACGATTTTGAATGTCTGAAGTGTGGGACCAGGTGGGATGCTGTGTGGAATTGTAATGATGGGCCGCCACCGTGCCTGAAATGTGGTGGAGAATCAAAGAAAATCCTGAGCGTTACTTCATGGCGACTAGGCAAATTTGATACCAAAACTACACACAAAATAAGTAAAGATTGAAACAGGGGAGGGGATTATCATGAAACTTATAACGATTTTGAGCATGTCATTTGCGGCTTGGGTAATTGTTGTGACACTGGGGGTATTTTTGGTAAGATGGTTGTTTTGCTAATCACCGAAGAAAGGAGGGCATACAACATGAAAGAGGACCTTGTTTTTCGGCGGCTGGCTTACGTGATGAAGAGTTATGCAAGATCAAGCCTGGTAAAAAAACTTTTTTCAACAATGTTTTTTGGCCGTGTTTCGTTGGTACTTGGGGCATTTGGTGTATTGATTATTTTTATTGGGCGACTGACTGGCGTGATCGCGGACGGTGACGGGGCTGTATGCGGTTTGATAGTAGCAATTGGAACTAGTGTGGGGGCAGCGGTGGAGGGTTATATCGATGATATTAGAGAAGAACCAGAAGAAGAAAAAGAAACAGATTTATGGGCATAACTTGTTAAAACCAGTAAAAGGAGGTAACGATGGGTATTTTTTCACGGTTGTTTGAAATAGGTGAAGCAAAGGTCAACAGTGTGATTGATGTACTTGAAAGGCCGGAGTTGATGTTGGAACAAGCCATTCGAGATAAAGACAAACAGATTAAAAGCGTCAAGCAGTCCGTACAGTCGTGCATAACAACTGAAAGACAGACCAAGGCCCTTCTTGACAGAGAAAAATCCGATAAGATAACTTGGGAGAAAAAGGCTAAAACCGCTCTTGATGCAGGCGATGAAGACCTTGCGTTTAGATCTCTTGCGAGAGCTGCCGAACACGAAAAAAATGCTCAAACCCTTGAGGTTAGCTGGCAGTCCCAGCGTTCAAGCGTCGATGGCCTGAAACAGGATATCTTTGAATTGGAAGATGAACTCCTCAAGTTTAAGCGCAACAAATATTTTATCATAGCACAGAGTAAGACCTCGGATGTAAAAAAGGAAATTTACGAGGCGAAGGCGAGAATACAAAAGAAAAGCAGTGGCGATGATCTTATGAAGCGGATGATGGTCAAGGCACAGAGATCGGCATTTGGGGCTGATGCGGCTAAGGAAATGGCCGAAACCTTTGAAGGCGGAGACAGACTGGGGAAAGAGATTGAAGTACTGGATGATGCTTCCGCGAACGCTGAAACCCAAAGGAAGCTAACAGCATTAAAAGAAGAACTGGGAAAGAGATAAACCCATGAATGTGCGAGGGCATATAACATGAAAGAGGACCTTGTTTTTCGGCGACTGGCTTACGTGATGAGGAGTTATGTAAGATCAAGCTGGGTAAAGGGAATTGCGGTTGGGATCGCGATTGTGTTGAGCTTCATTGTTTTGGTGGGGGTGTTACGGCTTGCGTTACCCCCCCACCCTGCGGAAGCACTCCGGGCTGAACTGAGCGAAAAATTCCCGGGGGTTGAATTTGAGGTTGACCCTAACGGATCGCAGGTAATTGTTGAATGGACCGACGGTCCTTTAATCAATCAAGTGTATCCAATAGCGAGGAAACACGCGAAGGGGGATCTAGTACACTATACATGGATTGAAGGCATACGGGAACGTGAGGATTTTTACCTATGACAAATGACGGGAGGGCATAAAGAATGGAGGAAGAGCTTGCTTCGAGACGGCTAGTTTACGTGATGAGGAGTTATACTACGGCCATTTGTGGGATGATTTCCGGGAAAGTAAAGGCAATAAGATGGAGAGATGGACCTGGGTTTTTTGTGTTCTGGATTGTTTCTTGGGGAGTGGCATGTCTGTTGGGATCTCTCCAGTAGCACTCAAGACCGAACTAAACCAAATGAAGAGGGGCATCCAAAATGGAAGAAGAGATTGTTTTGAGACGATTGACTTACATGATGAGAAGTTATGCCACGCCCATTTGTGGTATGATTTCTGGGAAAGTGAAAAGATTGAACAAAATGGAACCAGGCTTGGTACAAGGAGTTGCCATTTGGCTGTGCATTATTGTTTTTGTGGGGGGTTTCTTGCGGTTGAAGATTTCCCCCGATACCGCGTTAGCGCTCAAGGCTAAACTAAACAGCGAGTTCCCTGGTGTTGAGTTCTCGATTGAACGTAACAAATGGCATTCCGTGATTGTTGACTGGACCGACGGACCCGAAAACAATCAGGTAACTCCAATAGTGAGGGGATACGCGTGCGGGCAGACAATTCGTTATACTTCGACTGAGGAATCAGGCAAAGAGGGGGTCTGTCTCAATGTATTTCATGAAGCCTGGCCTTGTCCAATGATGAGAAGAGGTTCATAATGAAAAACCAAAATAAGATAAAGAAAATATTGGCTGATTCAGGAGCCGCTAGCGATGAACTGAATAGGGTTTTGTCTCTAGGCGTCGTCAAGATAACCACTGAGCTGGATCATGCTGTAATGCCTTGGCGTCCTGATGTCTCCAGGGTTTTTGACCATTGGCAGAATGCGGGAATAATCAAGCATCGGACCATCAAAAAGGTTGAGTCGAAAATCAGAGCTGCACTGAAAGTATATCCGGTCGATGAGATCACGGAAGCAATCGACAATTATAAAAAAGTACTTGACTCTAATGAACATTTCTTTAATTATAGATGGGGACTGGGTGATTTTCTGGTCAGGGGACTGGAAAAATTTCATACCGAAAATGATCCATTTGGTAATTATTCAGCATTCCCAAGCAAAAATAAGATCCAAACGAATACGACCACCGAGAGTGACAGTTCTGCTTCTCCAGAATTCAAGGAAAAATGGGCAAACTGGAAAAGGGCCACCCCCGATGAACGAAAAATCCTGGAAATGGCATGGAGAAAGAAACTTGAGCAAGATGTTGAAGGCAATCAAGGAAAGAGCTAGGAGAACTTTATGGAGTCTGCAGAATTATCAACAAAAGTAGTTACAAATCTGGATAAGGTTGAATTGCTTGAAGAGGAAGAGCTGAGAAGAGGTTACAAGGAATACAAAATTCGTACCGGGTTTGAATCATTGGACGAGTGTACTGATGGTCTGGTAGCCGGGGAACTGGTGGTTGTTAGCGGTGCAACCAAGTCCGGCAAGAGCTTGTTCATGAAAACCATTATATCTAATTTATGCAAGACTGGAATTCCGCCACTGGTTTTTGAATGGGAAGAGATTAATAGATATTTTTTAGATTCTTTCCCCAACCGGAGTAAAGACATGTTGTTTTATATGCCTGAAAAGATGGTGGCCTATGAAGTTGACTGGGTTGTTAAAACCATCTTGAGGGCCAAGCGGGAGATGGGGATCAGGTGTGTGATGCTCGATCATGGAATGTTTATGGCTCATCTGAACGCACAAAGAAATCCATCGCTGGCTATAGGCGATCTTGTCAGTAGATTAAAAACACTGGCAGTGGAAGAAGAATTGATCATATTTTTTCTATGGCATTTCCAAAAAGCAAAAGTAGAAAGTGAAAACGATTTGGATTATGGACTACTGAGAGACAGTGGATTGATAGCCTGTTATTCCGATGCTGTATTTTTGACATACCGGATGGTAAAATCGGATGGTATCATTGAAAGCACAACGTCTTCAATCATGGTAAGCTTCACCAGAAGAACCGGCGTTTTCAGAAAAGTTATTCCAACCGAAAAAGATGGGTCTTTCCTCAAGGAGGTGGTTTTTTGAAATAGACCCATAGTAAGCCATTGCCCCTGTGGAGATCGTCGATCCTGGGGCAACCTCGTAAGCCCTGGTGGTTGTTATGGGGGCAAGCAAAACGGATATTTGTTGAAACAACTGATTTTTCATTAATAATAACAAAGGAGGTGGTGACATGAAATCATACAAAGGACATTTGAAGAAGATTAAAAATGCCAGCCAGGCGCACCAGTCATATTATAACGCAGCCGGGCAAAGAGTTCCGGGCACAACCACCATTACGGGTGTACTGGATAAACCCGCCTTACCGTACTGGGCCAATACGATTGGACTGCAAGGAATTGCGATCAGAGATTTTGTGGATTCTCTCGCCCAGATAGGCAAATGCGGCCATTACTTGGTCGAGTGCTATTACAGGGGAACCAAACCGGACTTGGGAACATATACCGGAGACCAGATTGAGCTTGCCAAAGTGTGTTTGAAAAAGTTTTTCGATTGGCAGGATGAAAACCATTTCGAGCCACTTGAAATCGAACTTGATCTGGTTTCAGAACAGCATCAATACGGAGGCAGACTGGATTTGTACGGGATCTTGCATGGTAAAAAAACATTGCTTGACATTAAAACCTCCAAGGCCATATACCCGGAACATTTCACGCAGGTTGCCGGAGGTTACAGAAGGCTCGCTCGTGAGAATGGCATGGAAGTTG
>Ga0209345_10003660_pt1 | contig 15609 bp, 12 predicted proteins | sample Cruoilmetagenom7_FD_187294 | JGI IMG/M metagenome (GOLD analysis project Ga0209345, IMG submission 187294) | Oil polluted marine microbial communities from Coal Oil Point, Santa Barbara, California, USA - Sample 7 (SPAdes) (version 2) | ecosystem: Environmental > Aquatic > Marine > Oil seeps ... | reverse complement strand
TAAGTTTATTTTTCTTAATATTGCTTTTTGTGCCGGTTTCCTGGGTTACAAAGGTCGGGTCATCCCCTGAGGAATCCGTAGTGGAAGCAAGGACCCTTGTCGCTTTAGAACCTGCTTCCAACCCGAACCTCGGACGTGCCCTGGAATTCATAAAACAAGGGAAATACCAAGATGCAGCTGAAATTCTGATCAACCTGTACACCAGTGCTTCATTCGTCAACAAATTTGAACGGGCAACCAGCGATCAATTTCCCTTAAGAATGCCAATCATCCAATTTTCGAAAGCTTTGGATAGAGGAATTATTAAGATAGCTTACAGCTTCCTCAAGGACACAGCCATACCTGCAGATATGACATCGGATATTTTTTACGATAAATTCAATAACCAGCTGGTTTTTTCTCCAAATCTGTTTGATGATGCAGCCAGGGAGTCGATTGACGAACGGGTTAGCAACTACGAAGAAATTATTAAATCACACCCCGACAAACATTTTTACCTCTATTACCATCAAACCCTTGAAAATTCTGAGTTCCATCCTTTAAGCGCCAGCTTTGCGGAAGCGGATAACAGTCAATCCATTGGGTATTTTGAGGAAAACTTGCCTGAGGATTTGGTTTTTAAGAAATTTATGCTTGCTGGCATGGAAGATCATCTTGATAATTATTATCGAACCGATCACCATTGGAATGTGCATGGCATTCTAAAAGCATATACAGATATCCATGACATGCTCTCCTTAAATTATCCGGGCATATCAACGATGCTTGAAAAAGAAGATATTGTCAAATTCCCGGATATAGAATTCTTGGGTTTGATGGCACGTCGAACTTTTTATCCCATCAAAGGTGATAATTTTGCAGTGGAAATTGTAGATTTTCCATCCTATGAAATGAAGGTCAACGACCAGCTTATTGATGGTAACCAGAGGCAAGCCTATTTCGAAGGAAAGTATTCAACCGTGCCTTACACCAACCACTACAATGAATTTTACGGATATGTCACCAATTACACAGAATATATCTTTGAAAATGATTCAAACCGCAATTTACTGTTTATTGGCTCATCTTACAGGTATGCATTAGACCCGCTGGTAGCATCGCATTATAAAAAGACATACTGTGTTGATTTGCGTTATTCCACCGATTTTTCTTTATCTGAATTTTTGGCTGAGCATGATGTGGATGATATACTAATTATTGGCGATAATGATGTTGCCTTTGAAGATCTAAAATATTGGAAGATAAATCCTTAAAAAAGGACCTGACCATGAAAGTAAACAACATTGCATATGCCTGCCTCACGCAGCATTGTGAAAATGGGCATAAAGACAAAAAAATTATTAACTGGATACAAAACGACCTCTCTGAAACCGGGTTCACCTATGGAGATTTTGAGCTTGAATCTAATAAAATTGCCCATGTTTTGAAAGATAGTGGCATCCAGGTTGAAGACGTCGTCAGTATTTTTCTCCCAAGAAGTCCGAAATTAATAAGCAGCTTCTTTGGCATACTAAAATTACAAGCAATGTCCTGCATTTTATTCTCCACTTTGGGTGAGGATGCCTTACTTGACAGGTTGGGAAACAGCCAGGCAAAGTTCGTCATTACAAAAAACAGCCTTGTCAGGAAAATTCTGGCAATCAAAGAAAAATTGCCTGAATTAAAGAATATTCTTGTCGTTGATAAAGAGGAAAATCGTGACGAATTTATCCTGAGCCTGCCAGCATTACTGAAAAATGCTGAGTCTGACTTTGTCTATCCCCATCAAGTAGATGCTGAAACGCCGGCTTTCTTGCAGTATACATCGGGGTCAACAGGAAAACCCAAAGGCGCGCTGCATGTTCACGGTGCAATTCAGGACATTGTTCAAGCTTTTCAAGAAATCTTACAACCTGAGGATGATGATCGGTATTGGTGCACGGCGGATCCCGCTTGGATTACCGGTTTGTCTTACGGTATCATTGCACCTTTGAACACAATGACAGATAGCATCCAGTTCGGTGGAACGTATAATGCAGACCATTGGTTGAAAATTATCAAGGATAAGCAGGTAAGCATCTGGTACACTGCGCCAACGGCGCTCAGGATGTTGATGCAAGAAAATGAAGAAAAATTTAACGAGGTGCGAATCAACAGCTTAAAGCGAATCTACAGCGTTGGCGAGCCTTTAAACCCGGAAATTTATAATTGGGGCAAAAAGGTGTTCGGCACTGAAGTTTATGATAACTGGTTCCAATCAGAAACAGGCAGCATCATGATCGCAAATCGCCCAGGGCTGGAGGTAAAACCCGGTTCAATGGGCAAGCCCAGGTCCGATATTAACGTCTTCATCATGGATGATGATATAAAAGCTCGCCCGATTGGCTTACAGGGTCACCTGACCTTACAGAAGGGCTGGCGATCCATGTTCAGAACCTATTTCCACAAAGAAGCGGCGTATGCAGAAAAATTCCGTGGCGAATATTATATCACCGGTGACCTTGCCTACCAGGATGAAGATGGCTATTTCTGGTATGTCAGCCGTTCTGATGATGTCATCAACACCGCCGGTCACCTTGTTGGACCCTTTGAAGTCGAGAGCGCATTGCTCGAAATTGACGAGATCGGGGATGCAGCAGTCATTGGCGCTGATGATCCCATTTTGCACAAGAAAATCGTGGCATTTATCGTTTTACCAAACAATGTGAAATGGGATAGAGTCCTTGAACTTAAATGCCGCGTTTATATATCCAACAAGGTGTCAACGGTGGCAATCCCATCCGAATTTATCATTACTGATAAAATACCAAAAAATCAAAGCGGGAAGATTCTTCGCAGAGTTTTAAAAGCATATTACGAAGGCAAAGATCCCGGCGATATTTCAACAATGGAGTAAAAAAAAATGGCGATTACAGAAAAATTGACACAGGTCTTCAGAGAAGTCTTTGATGACGAAACCCTGGTTGTGACAGATGAAATGACTGCCGATGATGTGGATGCCTGGGATTCCCTTTCACATGTAAACCTGATTATTGCGATTGAGATCTCGTTCGGGATTGAATTTAAACAAAATGAGATTCAAAACTTTGGAAATGTAGGTGAGTTGAAACAAAGCATCGAAGAAAAGCTAGAAAAGAATTGCCGGTAATCTAGAGACAATGGTCGAATGGTTCTTCTATTGAATAAACGAGTGCATTATGTATAACACTGCACCTGTATACATCCTAACCTAACTGGCTTAAAGTATCCTGCCAGGCTTGATATGCTTTTGATTCTTCAAGTTCAACATCATCAAATTCAATCATCTGCCCGGGTTCAACTCTGCGTTTTATAACGACATCGTACATCAACCCAATCGGAACCTGGTTGGGTGCGTCCTTAATGGAGATAGCTTCCCCACGAACATGGAAGTTTCTGTCAGCACGCTCGATTACTGTCCCTGGGGATAATTTATGTTTGGCGATGGTGCAAACACTGGCCTTCGGCTTCAAGCCGTTGTTTAATAAGACCCCATCCCCCTTCAGCACCTGCCTTATCGTCACCGGAATCTCCAGGTAGATCAGGTGAAAACTCTGAAGCATTGTAAAAAACGGTCCTTCCCCCAACTTCAGATATTTCAAAGTTGAGGCTTCAACCGGATCATATTCAGCAGTGATGAACACACCCGCAGGAAACCTTTGCTTTGCATTTGCGCTGCATAGCAAGTAATCACTGATGGGCTGCCCGATTTCTTTAGCATGATGCGCAAGTTTTTGTGCACCCTCATTAATATCCATGCTTTCAAAACCGTATAAGCCCTGCTTGGCGATAACAGCCCCCAAACCATTTGCCACAAAAACCTGCTCAATCTGGATCTTTGTCCCATCTGTTGCACCCGTCACTTGCTCCACAGATATGCCTTGCTTCTCTGCCCAATAAGCCATTTCCTCAGGTGTTGGATTCAGGTTTAGAAAACCTTTTAAGTTACCGTAAACCAGGGGCTTGAAACCAATTTCAACAAGCTTTCGATTTAAAGCCGCAAGTGCACCAGGTTGATCCCCCTCAGCCTCCGTAATCAAGCCTTTCTTTGCCAGGTAAGTTCCGGTCGTAACATGAAGTTCTGCATCCATAGTAACAACGGGAAGCCCTGCATTCATCACCTGGCAGAGCACCGCAGTGGCATAAACCGGGTTGCCATTGCATTCCACAACCAGATCGCTGTGGTCAATCAGCTCCTGTATAGAATGGGTGTAGATGCCTTCATCGGGAAAGTCTGTCAAATCCCTTTGTGTCAGGATGCGAGAAACTTCCATATCGGGCAATCTGTCAATGGTTCTTTTCAGTCCGCTGCCGATGAACCCGGTGCCTATTATTCCAATTTTGTAAATTTCTTTTGATTTCATGCTAGCTGCTTATCGAATATGCTGAAGTTTAATAATCCTTTGAAATTTTCCAGAATAGCCAAAAGCCTACCCTTCTTGATCCACTAGTAAAGGCGAGGTGCACTGTTGATTGTACCAATAGTAGTTTCAAAATCAACACCAACCTGGTCGCAATACCATTGAATAGCATTGAATCGTGGAAGGCTTTCTCTTTCAAGCAATTCCAAGGCTTGCTCCCGAGTAATCCGTTCTTCGCGAATCTGATTGCTTCTAAAGGTATCATTTATGGTTAAACCGGACATCATATAGTACATATAATCTGAAAGCGGCACCGTCCCATCATCAATACGCCAGGTACTGGGTGATTCATCAGAAGTTTCCCAACCGTATTCCTCAATCAGGGTCTTGTTTACTTCTTCTTCGTCCCACCGGAGGTAATCGAAAAGCCGTAAGTAATTATGGGGAATAACATAAAAAGAAAGATATCCGCCAATTGTGTCAATTAATGACCTGTTTATATAGGAAGGGTTATCTATATATTTCCCGATATAACTGAAAATCATATTCAATTTATCCGCCACCGTATTATCTGAACTGTCAAAATGTGGTTTAATGCCCGAAAATCCTGCTTTGAAATAGGTATGTTCAAAGGGTGTTGCACATAAAACAATTAAATCTCGGCCAAGTTTCTTGCCTACCTGGTTGGCGTGGTAGAAAAATTGTTGACCAACACTTGTCAATATTGGAATTGTTCCTAAATCAGGCTTTTTCAACCATGCCTGAAGGTTGGCTTTAATATTCTCTCTCTTCCGATCCAGGTCAGCTTTAACGATAATTTGCTCTACACCAAGCTTTTCACACATTCGTTTTTGGTTTCTATGCGCCATATCTGTTGCGACACCCCAATCGTATGTGAATGCAACAACGTCGAGCCCAAGAACCTTTTTTACAAGATGCAAACCATAACTGCTATCACGACCGCCGCTAAATGACACCACACATTTAACCTTGCCATCGGCATCTTTATTGCTTTCAAGTAAGGCTTGAAGCGCATCCATCCCGAACAAGTTCTTCTTTTCATAATAATGACAAAAATTACAAACGCCATCCTCATCAAATTCAATAAACGGAAAGGTCTCAGGCAATACACATTTTGTACAGCGCTCCAATTGATCCACCTTTTCTTTTGCCTTTTTAAATTCTTCAACAATAGCCTGGTTGTGAAAATTTTCATAGGTATTGGATGGAGAAATTTGTCTATTCACGCTAAAGTCTTTGGTTGACATTTGGCTACTCCAGTCTTTAATAATAAATCATAACTAAAACTTGATTTACAAAAAAATATTAGAAAATCTTTTACAGTTCCAGAGAATTGATTTTACTTGATTTTGAATATCCTGACAGCCTGGTTATATTTAAGCCTTGTTTATATTTAAACAGTATGTGAATAAAGCCATTATAATAAGTAATGCAAATTCTGATCAGGAAAACCCTGACGGCAGCATTGTCTGATTGCGACAAATTTACTGCTTTTGCTTGAAATTGTGAATTTGACTTAGAAAATTGAATGCGTATAATAATTATCTATTATGAAAATTACACATTGCCCGATTAGTGGAAGCTCAAGAGGGATCACATACCTCGATCTGGGAAAGGTTCCTTTGGTGAACAACCTTTGTTCCACGAGGGAAGAATCGCTCGAAGTTGAGCGTTTCCCACTTGCAATACAGTTATACCCGGAAAGCAAACTGACATGCCTGACTGAGGTCGTTGATAAAGACAAATTATTTCAAAATTATCTTTATCGTTCCAATGTTAATAAGCCATATTTGAAACATTGTTCCCAAATGTATGATTATTTAGCCGGGTATGTTGATTTAAAACCAGGGGACATTGTTGTCGATATTGGCGGCAATGACGGTTCTTTGCTTTTGGAATTTCGCAAAAAAAATCCGACCTTAAAATTGATCAATGTGGATGCCAGCCAAAGTTTCAAAGATTTGAATGCTGAAGCTGGAATTGCCTATTTTAATGAATATTTTGGGGAAGACACTATTTTGCCCCAAAAAGCAAATTTGATCACTTCAACCAATGTTTTTCAACACACACAACCCATTCGATCTTTTGTAAAAGGCATTTACAATAACCTGGAAAACAATGGCATTTGGAGCCTTGAATTCCCTTATATTCTAACAACCCTGCTTAACGACAATTACGATCAGATTTACCATGAACATGTATATTATTTCAACCTTCAAAACATCATGGACCTGGCTCACCAAGAAGGCTTGAAAATAATTAATGTGTCCTACCACGACATGCATGCAGGCACCCTGAGGGTGCTGATGACAAAAAAATCATCACACAGAAATCAAGATATCACCATCCCTTCTTTCGTAAATTTAGAGAAAACCATAACTGAAGAATTCTGCGTCCGTTGGGGTAAGCGAACCCATGAAAAGATCAATGAATTTAAAGATTACATCACAGATCTTGTCTCACAAAAGAAGCGCTTGGCTGGATTTGGTGCAGCAGCTAAAGGTTGCGTATTTCTAAACTCCGTTGGGATCGACGACTCAATGATTGAATTTATTATTGATGACACCCACTTTAAGCAGGGAAAATATGTCCCAGGCACAGGCATAAAGGTCGTCTCAAGGGATGTACTTAAAGAAAATAAAATTGATTACATTCTCATTCTTGCCCATAACTTCAAAGATTACATCATTGAATCACTCAAGGGGCAATATGATGGCGAATATATTGTCATGTTCCCGGACATCAAGAAGTACTGAGGCCATAAAAGAACTTTGCAAAGCGCCTTAGAAGGATAAAGATATGCGAAATAAGTATGAATATGGGATAGATTCTCTTGGCAAACGGAATTGGCATGAAGAAGACGATCCATGGAAAGCACAAAATATTTACAAAATTTTAGATAAAAACAACATCAAACCGAGCAACATCTGCGAAATCGGCTACGGCGCTGGTGGCTTGCTCGTAAATTTAGCAAATTATTATGATAAATCCATCAATTTTTACGGTTACGATACCTCAGAAGAAGCTTTTGCGCTTTCGAAATCAAAAGAACAGGAAAATATTCATTATTATCTCAAAGATTTACTCAAAGATGAAGCCTACTACGACGTTGTGATGGCGATCAACGTGTTTACCCATGTCAGAGATTACCTGGGTTTCTTAAGTCAACTTCGTTCTAAGGGTGAATACAAAGTTTTCCATATTCCGCTGCAAATTACCTTTTATTCTGTGCTAAGAAGCCGATATTTTGCAAACAAAGAATATATGCGCAGCAGCTTACACCACTTTAACAAAGATACTGCCCTGGGTACATTACAAGGAACAGGCTACCAAATCATTGATTACACATTTACTTCCCGCTCTCTTGACCTACCAGACCCTGAAGGGAAAGATAAGCTGTGGAAAATTCCCAGAAAAATCCTGCACGCAATAAACCCTGATCTTGCTGCGAAACTATTGGGTGGATTCTCACTAATGATATTAGCTAAATAACAGAACGAAATTGATGTTTGAAAAGATGTTTCGGGTGGAAGAAATCACATCTACCTCTTGAACAAACATCAATTATGGTGAATGTTTAAAGTGAATTGATTCTCAGAAAAAAATAAGAACATTAATAAATCTAGCTGCTTTGAAAATAATTGGATTATTGAATGTCAGAACTAAAACAAAAAACAATCAACGGCATGGTCTGGTCGGTTTCAGAGCGTATAAGCCTCCAGGTAATGCACATCCTCATCTCAATCATTCTTGCCCGGTTGCTCAACCCATCAGAATTCGGGCTTTTGGGCATGCTGGCAATATTTACAAGTATTGCCCAATCTGTTTTAGACAGTGGCTTTGGCAGTGCCCTAATTCAAAAGAAAGACGCTACTCAAACAGATTCCTCCTCCATCTTTTACTTCAATTTATTGATTGGGATCTTTTTGGCAAGTATATTTTTCTTTTCCGCCCCATTTATTGCGGACTTTTATCAACAGCCAATTCTCAAGCCAATCACACGTGTTCTCTCACTGAATATGATCATCAATGCCTTCAGCCTGGTTCAGCTCTCCATCCTGAGAAAAAAGATGGACTTCAAAAATCATTTCATTGTGAGCATGATTGCAGTTATTATCTCCGGGATTGCCGGCATTGTCGCTGCTTATAATGGTCTGGGCGTTTGGAGTCTGGTCATTCAAACCTTATCCCACAGCTTAGCGCAAGCAAGCGCTTTGTGGATTTTGAGCAAATGGCGTCCAATCGGTCATTTTTCCCTCAAATCTCTCAAAACCATGTTTTCTTTTGGTTCACGTCTTCTCGTCGCTGGGATCATCGAGACAGTATTCAAAAACCTTTATCAAACCTTCATTGGCAAGGTCTATTCCCCAAGTGACGTCGGCTATTATTCCAGGGCTTCCACCATGGAATCCGCTGCATCTGTTGCCACAAGTATGGCACTAGGCACAGTGGTCTTTTCTGCCTTCTCTCCCTACCAGGATGACGACCGCACTTTAAGAAAAGTCCACAGCAAAACCATTAAAATGTCCATGTTTATCCTCATGCCGGTCATGATTGGCTTGATTGCAATTGCTGAACCCTTATTCCTCTTTCTTCTAACGGAAAAATGGGCTGACAGCATTCCTTATTTCCAGTTACTATGTGTGATCGGGTTGCTCTTCCCAATAGTGGTACAGAACTACAATTTACTGCGCATCAAAGGGCGAACGGATTTGCACTTGAGGTTAGAAATTTTTAAATACGTCATGACGATCATTGCCATAGCATTAACTTATAAACATGGCATTATCGCATTAATTTACGGGCAAATTGCTGTCGCTGTTATATCCCATTTCGTGGTCAGCTATTTTGTTGGCAGATTGGTCAATTACACGCTAATTGACCAATTTAAATCATTGTTCTCTCAAGGGATAATTTCTTTGATCATGGGCAGCAGCATCTATTTTGTGGGAAATTTATTAAACACCGATAGTAATCTAATAATTTTTTCAACTCAAATTGTTCTGGGTGTGATCATTTATTTCCTGTTGAATAAGCTCATCAAATCACCGGAACTTGAAGAATTCCTGTCCATCATTGGGAATTTCACGAAAACACTGATTACAAAACTTAAAGGCAAACTATGAGCAACCCATTGGTCACCATCAGTTTGGTTGCCTTCAATCAAGCTGCTTTCATCCGTGAAGCTATTGAAAGCTGTTTGATGCAGAAGACACAGTTTGACTACAAGATTATTATTCATGACGATGCATCAACGGATAGCACCGCTGAAATTATTTTGGAATACGCAGATAAATACCCTGAGATCATCCGGCCAATCATTCAGACCGAAAACCAATTTTCAAAAGATACAGAGATTAATGCAAAAATCACCATTCCTCAAGCAAAGGGGAAATATATTGCCTTTTTAGAAGCCGATGATTATTGGATCGATCCAAATAAACTGCAATTTCAAGTGGACTTTATGGAATCCCATCCAGAAGTCTCAATGTGTTTTACTGCGACTAAGACCGTTGATGCTTCCAATCCAGAGGAATTCTCAATCAGGCGGTACAGAAATTCCGACAGCGCTGTCACCACAGAAAATGTGATCTTAATCGGCGGGCACTTATTGGATATGGGCTCGGCGGTCGTGAAAAAATCAGTTTTTAATGAGGTACCGGATTGGTACTACTACTCCCAGATGTGGGACAATACCGTTCCGTTATTATCAACACTGCATGGGGAAATCCATTACTTGAATAAAGTCACTTCCGCTTATCGCGTAAACACACCCGGATCCTATATGCAAAAAAATGTCAAAGTCCTGGAAAAAAGAAAATCCCACATTCTAAAGACCTTGAAATTATTGGAGGGCTTCAACCAGGCGACCAACAATAAATATGAAAGATTAATTATCAGAAAAACCAGGTTGATCAGTGTTGGTGTGCTCTTGTTAATGGATCGGGAAAACACTTTGTTTAAGAAATACTACGCTCAATTAACGCCTTTATTAAAACTCGAATATAAAATATTTAATTTTATAGGGCGCTACGGGTTGTGGAAAAAGTATCGTCAATTATTAAGCATGTTCCGGAAGATTAAATACGTGTAAACGCTTCCATTCATTAAAAAACCTTGCAGGGTTCAACGCTCGTCTCCCCAAAAGTACTGGGTCAATTCTTTACGCAAATCTGCACGGTTTGTTGCTTTAATCGGGATCATACGGCCTTTATACTTTTTAATATAATTTTCCAGGTTAGAAATCTCACGTGCTGGCACGCCAGCAACAACCGTGTTTGGCGATACATCCTTCACAACCACGGACCCGGCACCAATAATACTGTTTGGTCCAATGCTCACACCTGGCAGTATGATGCTGTTTACCCCTATGAAGCAATTATCCTGAACACGAATTGCACCAAAACGGTTCCCAAATGGAGATGAACCCGGGATTGACTCTCGAAATAACCGGCTTGAGGCATCATGTGTCAGAAAGAACACACCGTAGGTGATTGTCACTTTGTCTCCTAATTCAATCAACCAGGGTTCTGACCCATAATTATGAGGATGGTTTAATATCTGGCAATGTTCACCGATCCTGACGCCCATGGACCGCAGAAACCTGACCTTATTTCCCCGATAAACCAGGTAATACTTTATCTTTTCAGTGATTTTTTTTAGAACGTTTTTTATCATAATTACCCTGAATTCAATTTTTTAAAGCCTGATAAACTTCCACATAGGCAGTAACCATTTTTCCCATGTCAAATTTCTCAAGAAGAATTGTTTTTCCCGCTCGTCCCATCTCTTGGGCAAGCGCTCCATCGCCCAAAAGCAAATTTACATGCTTAACAATTTCTTCCGGGGATCCCGGCTTGATCACAAAACCGCTTGTACCATCCTTCACGACCTCCCTGTTACCGCCATTATCCGAAGCCACAACAGGCTTTGATAATGCCATGTATTCCAGCAGCACATTCGCTGTCCCCTCTCCGTGTACCATTGTGTTGGTTGACAATATCCCAATACGTGATTTTGCGATAAAAGGCTCCGGGGTAAGGGTATCGGTAATGTATTCTATATGCGCTTCAACGCCAATCTCAGAAGCGTAGGCTTTGACCGCCTCTAATGTTCCAGCATCATGACCCACAAGCAACAACTGGACATCAGGAAAAGACTTAAGAATGGCAGGCATAGCTGCCACCAGGCTGATATGGTCCTTTTTATTACTAAAATTGGCGACCATACATAGATTTTGTTTTTCAACCGGTGGCGACTCAGGCAGTCCTTCAAAACGGCTCATATCCACGCCATTATATATCACCCGCGAACGAGAATCATAAGCAAGCCCAAAAGCTTGCAATCCAGCCTGTGAATTGGCAACGATCGCATCCGCTTTTTGGGCACTCCATTTGGTGAGCCGATTGGAAAAATCTAAATGGGCCGGTGATAAGCGAATGCCGCCGTGAAGCATCGGTAAACCGCATATTCTTGCCACCAACAAACCCACCATGTCCCAAATGCCGCTCCCCCAGGTATGCAGAACTTGAATATTTTCTTGTTTAACAAGCCTGATTAAATGAATAATCGGGCTGAGCAGATCAAAATCGAAAACCCTGCTGATATTGATAACTCGATCGGCGAATTGACTTGCTTCGGATTCTCGTAATCCATTTGGGTTCATCACAGCGACAGTCGTTAAAAAATGTTTTCTCGCATTTAAACCTTTTAATAACGCGATCAACTGTCTTTCTTTGCCACCTGCATCTAAATTGCCAATAAGCATTAAGATTTTTAATTGATCTTTATCACTAGAACTTTGTTCTTTAGGGAATCCCATACGGCTACCATATTCCAATTAGATATTTTGTTGATTCAAGTTTACACTTTTCATGCTTTGATTTTTATCAGAATTTCCTGCCAGGAATTTTTTGCATTCTCCAAGGAAAATTCTGATAAAAACTGTTCACGGGTCAAAAGAGCACCCCGAACCAATTCTTCATAAAGCACCTGGCTATTTATTAACTTAGAAAACGATTCCACATACGAGTCTTGGCTAATTTCATCAATTAACAATGCATTATAACCATCAATTGCAATATCGCTGATATCCCCAATATCAGGCACGATCACAGGGAGTCCGCAGCTCAATGCCTCAATCATTGCCACTGGTAAGCCTTCAAAAGCTGATGCCATGACAAAAATTCGAGCTTGATTTAAAAATCCTGGAATATCTTGATACTTTTGTTCACCGGCAAAATACACATTGTCTGAAATTCCATAATTATTAGCTTTATCCGCAAGATTAATTTTCTCGGGACCATCGCCAACAATTAACAGCTTAATTTCGGGATTTTTCTGATGTAGGATATAAAAAGCATCAACAATCAATTTGACCTGTTTGTTTTGGTCCAAACGTCCCACGTAAACAAAATCAAATATTTTCTGACTCTGGTTAGGCTGAAATAAATCAAAATCAATCACATTCACTGCCACAGAAATAAAATACTTTTCTTCCGGTATTCCAAGATATGAAAGTTCCGCCTTAGAGGACTTGCCCCTGATACCGATCCGCTCAGCCTGCGAAAGCAAGCGTTGATAATTCTTTGATTTGTTTACCAATGGGCGATCTGTCCCAATGATTTCCTGAATGACAGGAATATGAAACAGGCGACCAATAATGGCAGCATAAACACCGTGGGGAACAAAATAGATGGCATAGATCCAGTCTGGTTTCTCCTTTAAACAAATAGAAAACAAAGCAAAAAAACGGTACACCTCTGTCAGAAATAAAGACCAGTTTAACGACCTGGGCGGCGCATAGGACTCAACCTTCGCCATAGCTACCGGTGCGCGTCTGACCAGAAAGATTTTCTCCACACTTTCCAATGCCGTCAGGGGAAGCAAACTTGCCTTCACTTTATCTTCACTCATCCCGCAAATTGTTATGATTTTCATAGGTTATCACCAAATCAATCAAGATTTTCTATAAAATCCACCATCCACCGGGTTAAATCAATCTTTTTTTCAAGCAAACGCTCCCTTTTTGTCTGGAATTTTTGCCTTAATTGTTTATCATCAAGCCAGTTCTCAAGTAATGCAAAAATTTCTTCTTCCTGTTTTGGGAAAAATGCAAATGTCAACTTATATTCATTCTGCAAGTCCTGCAAGATTGAACATCGGTCAGCAAACGAGTTTATTCGGATCGATGGCACGCCAAGCACAGCTGCCTCTACCGTCATCGATTGACTGTCACCAATAAAAATTTCAGCAAATGCTAACACATGGTGCAGGTCCGCAGGATCAATTTGAATGCAATATGGCTCAAACTCGGGTCGCATCGTCCCTTCACTGGTGATAAATACTTTGCCATATTGATGTAAGAAATCAATTAATTTTCGCTGTAAGCCAACCCCCATGCCGAATTCACCCTGGTCGTGCGCTGCTTTCAGGTTCACAAAACGCAGCAAGAAATATCTTTCTTGATAACCCAAACCTAATTGGTCGAGAATTTTTCGGTCAGGAGTAAATTGATTAGGATGCAAATAAGCTAATTTTTGTATGCCTTCATAGGTGATATGTTTCTTGCCGTGATTCTCATTCAAGACTTTCGGTGTGACAATTTTATGAGCCATTGGATAAGACAACCGGACAAAGGATTTAGCAACACTGGCATCGTCTTCGTTAAATACGATCGACTTTGCACCAATAAAAGGTGCGACATGCGTGATCGAAACCGAAGTGCCAATTAAAAGTTTACTCCTGTGACGTAATGCTGCTCTCAGTACACCAAAATCATGCTCCAGCATCTCATAAGCAAGCCCCAGCGTGCCTTTACGGGCTTTTGAGACCACATCATAGTTGAAGCCATAGGAATCTAATAAATCGAGCGTTACATCCTTCTCACGGGTTGTAATGGCAACATCGTGACCATGCGACTGCCAAATCTTAATCGCATTTCGAAATAAGTGTACGTGTGCAGGATGCCCGATATCTACGAGTATGCGCTTTTGTGGTGAAGCAATCAATTAATAATCCACTCCGTCTGAATGAACGCCATTAAGGATCTAAAAATAATTTTAGAATAAATTTCACATTGATATTACCATCAATATGGGTTGAATGGATAAGCAGATAGGCATAAAAAAAATTGCAGGATTACTGTGTGAAGTTTCTTTTGTTATTTAACAGCCTGGATATTTATTCAGAATATCAATAATTTTTCGCGCTGCTTTTCCATCGCCATACAAAGTGGGATAATTCTCAGGGACCTTAAAACGCAGTACTTTTTCTAATATATTTTCTTTATCCCCACCGGCTAATACGTTCCAACCAGACTGCACAGTTTCAACCCACTCGGTCTCCCCCCGCAAGGTCACACAAGGTACCTGGAGCCAATAGGCTTCTTTTTGAATGCCGCCCGAATCCGTCAGGATCATCCTGGCAGACCCTTCAAGGCGAACCATATCGAGATATCCTAGCGGGTTAATTAATTCAATGTTTGAAGCAGAAAAATAATCTTGATAGCGATAATTTTCAACTGCCTGTCTTGTTCTGGGATGGATTGGGAAAACAACCTTCATATCGAGAGATGTTAATGCATCAAAGATATTTTTAAGCCGGATTGGATCATCCGTGTTTTCAGCACGATGTACCGTCGCTAAATAATATTGACTGGGCTTTAATCCTAAAGACTCAAGAATATCCGATTGCTTTTCTGCTTTTTCAGCCGCAAAACAAAGTGAATCCGCCATAACATCCCCGACAATAATTGCCATTTCTTTAATGCCTTCATTTGCAAGATTATGAACAGCAACATCGCTTGGGCAAAAGAGTAAATCCGAGATATGGTCCGTAAGAATTCTGTTGATTTCTTCTGGCATCCTGCGATTGAAACTTCTCAATCCAGCTTCAACATGAGCCACCTTAATATGTAATTTTGCCGCAGCTAATGCGCCTGCCAGTGTTGAGTTTGTATCCCCATACACAATGACCCAATCCGGCTGTGTGTCAATTAACACAGCTTCAATTTTTCCCAGCATTTCACCCGTCTGGACACCATGTGTACCAGATCCAACCCCAAGATTGTACTCAGGGTTAGGGATATCAAGTTCATCAAAGAAAACTTTTGAGAGGTTCTCATCATAATGCTGACCAGTGTGCAAAATGATTTCGTCCGCATCATCTCGCAGCAGTCGGCTAACAGCCGCTGCTTTAATAAATTGCGGCCGTGCACCAATATTGTGAC
>Ga0209345_10003659_pt1 | contig 15611 bp, 9 predicted proteins | sample Cruoilmetagenom7_FD_187294 | JGI IMG/M metagenome (GOLD analysis project Ga0209345, IMG submission 187294) | Oil polluted marine microbial communities from Coal Oil Point, Santa Barbara, California, USA - Sample 7 (SPAdes) (version 2) | ecosystem: Environmental > Aquatic > Marine > Oil seeps ... | reverse complement strand
GCTCTTTTGCGCTGATGGTACTGCTTGGGAAGCTAAGTGGGAGAGTAAGACACTGCCGGAAACCTTATTATAAACCCGGATTAATCATAACCTGATTATATCCGGGTTTTTTTATGGATGTGCCAAATTATATCTTATTTTTTTATATCCAGGTTTTTATGGATATAAATGCCAGCCAGACTTAAATGCCTTTTATTGGCCAAGTGCTTATGAAAATGGGAAGGTTTTTACAATAGAAAAAAAGGATTTGGTATAAGGTGTGCTTACTATATTATCGTTTTTTGTATTTGGTGGCGACGCAGGGATTTGAACCCCGGACACTGCGGATATGAGCCGCATGCTCTAACCAACTGAGCTACATCGCCATTTATATTACAAAAGACAATATCAGATATAGTAAAATCAGTCAAGTAAAAAATCAATTAACATTAATCATAAAGTAAAGTTTTATTGCCTTATTTTTAAAATAAAAACATTCAATTTGATATTAAATTAACAAAATGATAACATATTTTAATGTATTTGATCAAACCCAAAAAGCAAATAGAGTTACATATAATAAATTAAATAATTTTGTAAGTTTAATTTATGTCTGTTTTACAGTATTATAAACAATATTTAATTTTGATTTTAATGTCGGCTATTATGTAATTTATAGCTTTACTTTAGTTGCTTTGGATATTAAAATTGTTTGATTGAGTAAATTTCAATTTAACAGACTGTTACAAAACGCAATTTATCCAATTTCTGCGTTACAAAATTAATCTGATCTTCTTAAATACTATCTGTATACCTGCGATTAAATGAATTTTCCGCTTTGAACTTGAAAAAATTTTTATTCCGCAGGCAGCCTGTTAATCTACAAATTGATCATTTGATTTTTGAGTAAAACAAAAACATTATGAGTAACAAAATAAATGAAAATATATGCAATTTAAAAAATGTTTTTTTAGCAAAAGGTTTAAATGTTGATGAAACTCAAAATGGTATTAAATTTATTTTTGAAGAAACACAAGATGAAATTATAGTTGAATTTTATGCTCTTAAAAATAATCCTGAGTATGTTAGAGCTAGAATTAGCAATGCACAGGCTGATTCATTGCTTTTAGAATCAGAATTATTCACAATATGTAAAAAATTACAAGATTATGTGAAAGATATTGCAGTTATTGAGCAATTCAGTTTTTTTGGTATTCGCAACGGTTTAAATTATTATTATGCTTCAGTTGATATGAAAGTTTGCTTGGGTTATGAAAAAAGTGCTAAAGATTCTGCTCATGAGATAATAGATCAATTAAAAGAAGTTGATTCAAAAGTTTTTCGACAGGAGCTGGATAAGCTTAAATTATCAAGATCAAGTATTTTAAGGATTGCTTTATCTAGAATTTTCAGGGGAGCTGTAGACGCTGAAGAGTTGCTTAACACTATTAATGAAGAGGCAGAAAAATTCATAGAATCTGATGAAAAACAAATATTGGAAGACATTAAAAAGAAAAGCAGTGTGCTATTTATGAAAAAAATAGTTGATCTTTTATATAGCTGTGTATTCAGATAATGTTATATAAGAATTTAAATTCCGGGATTTTTTTCATGTCTGATTTTATATCATGGTCTGATTGCCCGTATAGCACCACACTCCCTACTATCTTTTTGCATAACTTTCAGGGAGATTTCCTTTTTCGATGATACGGTATCAACAACTGTGCTCCAATTTATTGAATAGCGAGAATAGCTATTTGAAGTCCAGTACCATTTTATTTCTTTGCAGGGAAAAAAGGGTTTTTTTTTATAAATATTAATTAATTCTGGAGAAGTTGGCATACGCCAATTATCATACCCGGAAATAGTTAAATTTTTTACATATTTTATAGCCGCATTATAGGTCAGGCATTTTCCAAGCATATGTTCAGAATCTATCATTAACCACATTAAACCTGTTTTAGTATCTGTAATAATTCCATCTTTGTTTTCAACGTATCTTCCTTTAGATTGATTCAATAATTTTCTAATATTTTTCTTTAAAAGGTTTATTCTATGTCGTTGTTCAAGATTAGATATTTTATCCAATTCTATCATTATTTCATTTTTTCTTGAAAATTTGGGATAAGCTTGTAAATAGTCAAGTAGTATCTGTTTTGCTGATTTATAATCATCGCCTGCTTTTTTAACTTTATTGGTTAACAATTCAAGAATTTTTTGATCATGTATCTTATTTGAAAAAATAACCATTAAAGCCTTTAGTTCTATAGACCGCTTGTCATTCTCATATTGAGCAATAAATTTTTTGCAAAATTGAATACATTTATACCATTTTTTTTGCTCCTTAAAGGATTGAATTTTTTTTATTATAAATATGTAATATTCATTTTTCATTTTAGAAATTTTTTTATAAATATCATTTCTATGTGGGCTTTTGGGATATTTATCAAGATAATTAATATATTTGTCAATTCTATTTGCTCCATCAGCTTGTCCAAGCTTTTTCATTTTTTCATAGTCTCGGTTGTCTATTTGAATCAATATATTTTTTATTTTAAGCTGAATCTTGCTATTATAAATAGAGTCAGGATTAGTTGATAGATAATTTTTATATACAGAGACAGCTTCCTCAAAATTGTTGTTTGATGTTAAGTTTTTTATATTTTTATTTAATATGCTATATTTTTTTTCAGAAATTTTTATAGAAATTTTTTTTATTTTTTCTTTTGCATCTAATGTGGACGAATCAATTTCGTGTGAGTTGATATAGTTAAGTAATATAGCCTTTTTGTTTTCAAGATGTTTATTTTTTTTAACCTGCTCCAAAATTTTCTGATAAGCAATATTTGTTTTATTATCTGTTTTTAAAAAATATGTGTATGCATAGCTTATAATGAAAACAGATATCAATGCAGAAAAAATAGTTAATAATAAAGGTTTAGTTCGCTTTTTTGCCTGTGATTCAATATGCATGTTTTTGTTTTTGCAATATTCGTGTATGTATTCACAAGCATCTTTATGATCCATTCCCAAATCAATTCCTGTTTTTACAAGAATATCAAAGTATTCTGATCTAATTTTTCCCTGCATTCCTGCAACATCAATATCAGCATCAAGCCTGTTAAATTGAGACATCGCCATGCTAATGTTATATGTAATCCTTAGTTCGTCTGATTTGAAAATTGTCATACACTGGCCGATTAATGTTTGGCTTGCAGTTACTACGGCATTTTTTTTGCTAATTTTAAGGATTTCAGTTTCTTTTTCACGGATTTTTTTTTGAATTTTTTTCAGGCTAGAAGTTGTTGAAAGGCTAAGAAAATCATATAAGGATGCTTTATTAACTATTTTTAGATTAGTTATAATTATTTTTTTTAGTGATTCATCAAGTTGTTTTAATTTTTTAATCTTTTTGTTTTTTTTAAAAATTGGACAGTTAATACGTTTTTGAATTTGATCCACAGCAATTGCATGCATATTTGCAAGATTCTCTATTTCACTTTCTGTTATATATCCTTTGCTTATTTTAATGTTGAGTTGTTTGTCAATTGTCGCATATTTTTTTTTTTCTTTCTCTTTTATCAGACCATTTATTTCACTTTCTTTTATTGAGTGAAGTTTTGAAAGCTTTAAAATTTCTTTTTTGGTAACAAATCCTTTACTCAGGTGTATCTCAAGGTGTCTGTCAATTTCAGAAGACTTGTCCTTTGCGATTGTGGACGAAAGAGCTATTGCTTGTTGAACTTCAGTTTTTCTAAGCTTCTCATCAGCCATGACCTTTCGTATTTCTGGCATCATTCCAAGATATTGTTGAGCCTGTATTCCTTTGCTGGGGTGGTTTCGCAGTCGACTCCATTCAGCCTGTTTTTTTTTAATGGCATTTTCAATAATTTTAGGATTGTCTTCAGGAGGATTAACAGGAAGGTCTAAAAGTATATAGAAATTATTTCTATTCATAGTCTTAAGGATATTTCAAAATAGAGTATTTAATTTTTGAGATAAAATAACTATTTTGTTTTAGTGGACAATAATACTTTGACAACGAATTTTAGCTTCTTCCAGCTCTTTGCCCTGAATAACAGATTGTGTTTCAATAACAATATTTACAGATCGTGATTCAGATGATTCAACAGCATTGGTTTGTAAACAGCCTTCTTTATTTAGTTGAAAAGTAATATTAATTGGCGTATCTGCTTTTAAACCAGCAGGTAATTCAAGAATGGCCATGCCTATTTCGATTGACTGATCAAGTGAAACATTTTGCTTTATACTTAAGTTTTCCATTATTCTGATCAAAACTGTATCCTGATCATCAACTGCTGTATAAAATGTTTTAGTTGTATCAATGGGAACAGAACTATTTTTGTTTATAACATTGAACACAAATTCTTCTTTGTTGTTATTTTTAGCGACCACTCCAAAACTTTTGCTTGCAACATCTTTAATTTTAATAGTTGATTGTTCAACTGCTTTTTTTGTTAAATCTGTTTCATTGACTATTTCCATTGTAATTTCATCAATAATTTTTTTAGGTGTATTGTCTATTATTTCAGTTAGTTCGACGGCAGCTTCATTAATGTCCATTTTATTGATTATTTTTTTAGCCATTTCATCTTTTAACGCAAGCTTTAACCCATATATTGCAGCGCCTTTTGCAACAGCTTCATCAGGATCGAATGATTTAGGTGTAATGCCAAATTCTTTCTTAAGCCGTTTAGCAATTTGAGGAATGCGTGTTCCCCCACCAACCAATAGTATTTCATCAAAACAATCGTATCCTTTTTTTTTGGCTTCCCCAAGCATTTCAAGTGAAAAGGTGATTGTTCTTTCTACTAAATCATTAGTAATTTCATTAAATTTATCGTGATCTAATTCAACTTTTACTCTTTTTCCGTTATGCGTGATTGATATAGGAGTTTTTTTTCTCTGAGAAAGTATTATTTTTGCCTTTTCAGCAGAAAGTTGTATATCCTGGCATGTGTCAGGATCATCTAAAATATCTTCTTGTATGCCCGTTTTTTGTTGAAATTTTTGAACAAGCAATTGAACAATGCGATCATCCCAATCTTTTCCTCCTAAATTATGATTGCCTCCTGTACAGATCACTTCGATGGATTTTTTTTTAAGATATATCATTGTGATATCAAAAGTTCCACCTCCTAGATCATATACTAAAATTGTTTTGTTTTCATTTGTCTTGTCGGCACCGTACGCTATTGCTGCTGCTGTTGGTTCGTTGATAACTTGAAGTACATTTAACCCGGCAATTTCACCTGCTTTTTTTGTTGCCTCACGTTCATTAATACCAAAGTATGCAGGACATGTGATAACAACATTTTTAACCTTTTCGCCAATATTTTTTTCCGTATCTTTTGCAATTTTTCGTAAAATAAAACTTGAAATTTCTTCTGCATGATAAGTCTTTGAATTATGTTCAAAAAGGAAATTTGATTCACCCATAGAACGTTTAACAAAGCTTACAACTTCATTTGGATAAAGCCTTGAACTTTCTTTGGCCACATCACCTACAATAATACTTTCTTCATCAAAAAAAACAACTGAAGGTGTAGTAGGTTGATTTTCTGAGTTAGGAACAATTAAAGCTTTTCCGTAATCATCAACATAAGCTATAGATGAATATGTGGTGCCAAGATCAATTCCAAAAACTTTTATTACCTTATCCTCCATATTATTCTCCTTTAGTTTCCCTAGAACGCAACTTAGCGGTATGTGCTCTATATGTTGTGTATTGTTATAAAGTGTGTATATTTCAAGTAAAAAGTGTACACCAAAAGCCTAAATGTCGTTGTAGGGTATAACCTTTGAAAAATTTTACTAAAAGAAAGCATAGATCGTTTGTGTCATCGTTGGGTAATCCTATATCAGGAAATTGATTCATGTTTTTTTGTTTATTTTTTCAATATAGGTCGGATTAATTTTATGAAAATGTTGCGACAGGCTGTTACAAAACGCAATTTATCCAATTTCTGCGTTAGAAAATTAATTTGATCCGCCTAAACACCACACGTATGCCTACGGTCAAATTGATTTTTCGCCTTGAACTTGAAGAAATTTCATTTCACAACAGCCCGTCGACTAAAGAAATATGATGGAAAAATAAATTATAAAATAAATTATAAAAAAGATTGACAAATTATGTTCTGATTTTGCTGTGGAATACAGTTTTAATTCTATTATGAAATATAATTAATATTGTTGACAGAAACTAGGTTTTAATTATAACTACAATTAGTTAGTTAATAAAGAAAGAAAATATCAGTTATCCTGTATTTGGTTATTTTAGCTTAGATATGAAATAATTTTTTAATTATGACCTTATAGAATAACGAATATTTTTAGGAAAAGTAAAATAATCAATAAAATGCAGTAGTAGTAGTGTGGTAAGGTTATAAATAAGTGGTAAGGTTATAAGTAAATGGTAAGGTTATAAATAAAAATGGTACGCCCGGCCCGATTCGAACGGGCGACCTACGGATTCGTAGTCCGGCACTCTATCCAGCTGAGCTACGGGCGCGTATATTTTTATTTTAACTAATAAATAAACAATACTTCATGTTATGTCAATGATTAGATGCTTTTTTTATTTTATTTATGAGTATGATTAGCAAAGATACAGCTTTTATGCAACTGGCCATCAAAGAAGCCATCAAAGGATACCTAAATGATGAAGTTCCAGTAGGCGCAGTGCTTGTTTCGCAAGCAGGGGATATTCTTTCATTAAGGCATAATAAAACAATAAGCTATATTGATCCTACTGCACATGCAGAAATTCTTGTTTTACGAGAAGCAGCTCAAAAAATAAAAAATTATCGTTTAATAAATACAACTTTATATGTTACAATTGAACCCTGTCTTATGTGTATGGGAGCAATTATTCATTCCAGAGTATCAAAGGTTGTATATGGAGCTGGCGATTCCAAATGGGGAGCTGCTGGATCGCTTTACAATTTTGGTAATGATACCAGGTTAAATCATCAAGTGGAAATTATAGAAGGTGTAGAGAAAAAATTATGCAGCAGCCTGATTAAGAATTATTTCCGCACAAAAAGAAAATTTTATAAAAATAATATAAAATAACTTTTATTAGATAGTATCAAAGGAAAAAGTATATGTCAAATTTTATAATAATAGGAACTCAGTGGGGTGATGAAGGTAAAGGTAAAATTGTTGATCTTTTATCGAAATATGCGGATTTTGTTGTGCGATTTCAGGGCGGTAATAATGCCGGACATACTTTGATAGTAAATGACATGCAGTTTATAAGCCATCTGATACCTTCTGGAATTTTACAAAATAAAATTTGCATAATTGGAAATGGAATGGTTGTGGATCCAAAAGTTCTTTTAAAAGAACTTGAAACATTATCAAACATTGGGGTGGAAGTCGGACCTCATAATCTTATTATTAGTGAAAAAGCACATATAATTATGCCATACCATAAGAAAATTGACATTGCCCGGGAAAAGATGAAAGGCGATAACAAAATAGGTACAACAGGAAGAGGTATAGGGCCTGCGTATGAAGATAAAGCGTCACGTAATGGTGTAAGATTTGTTGAGCTGCTCGATAAGGAGTATTTCAGAAAAAAGATCACTGAAATATTAAAAGAAAAAAACTTTTATCTTAGTAATTATTTTTCTTCTGAAACATTGAGCGCAGAAGATGTAATTGATCAATACAGCAATTATGCTGATATACTTGCACCATACATTTCAAATATTTCTGTTGTACTGCACAATGCAATTAAAGATGGTAAAAATATTCTTTTTGAAGGAGCACAAGGGACTCATCTTGATATTGACCATGGAACATATCCCTTTGTAACTTCATCAAATATTTTGGCAGGTAATGCATGCTGCGGGGCAGGCATAGGACCGACTGAGATTACAGGCGTAATAGGAATTGTTAAAGCATATACCACCAGAGTAGGTGAAGGGCCATTTCCTTCAGAACTTTTTGATGAAACTGGTAATAAAATACAGGAAAATGGAGCTGAATTTGGTGCCACAACAGGTAGAAAACGTCGTTGTGGCTGGCTTGATGCTGTAATGTTGAGAAATGCTGTGCGTCTCAACGGTACAACAGGCCTTGTTGTAACAAAACTGGATGTACTATATGGGCTTGAATCAATTAATATTTGTACCAAATATTCTTGTAATGGAAAGATAGTCCATGATTTTCCAGCAAGCATCAAGGATTTATCAGTTTGCAAACCCATTTATGAAACAATGCCAGGATGGACAGAAGATATTAGTGAGATGAAAAAAATTGAAGATCTTCCACAAAATGCACTAAATTATATTAAAAGAATTGAACAGCTCGCAGGTACACCTGTTCAAATGATATCTGTAGGCCCGGAAAGAGATCAGACAATTACAATACATAATCCTTTTAAAAGTTAAGTTCTTTTGTCAAAATTAATGTGTATTTGTAATAATTATAACAAATTATAGCATAATAGAAAATATTAAAAAAGTGATCATAATAAATAAAATCAGGAACAAGGATTTATTAAATCCTTGTTTTTTGGTTTTCAATTTTTGACTTTTTTATTATTTGATGATCAAAATTTTAGTAAAATCAATGAATTTGGTTAACATAATTTTTTAAAATCGGTTACAGTTATTATAATGATTTTATCTTATTGTTATATGTCCAGAACCATTTAATGCTTTTGCCTTGTTTTTCATAATGCAAATATCCATTTTTAACCAGTTGACTGCAGATTTGATCTACAAGGTGAATGTTCATACCCATATCTGATCCTAATATATTGTGCAATTGTTTTGACAGTTCAATGATATGCTCATTAGAAGAATTTTGAATGATAAATGGAGCCTGGTTTTCAATTATATCTTCTGACAGTAATTTGAAAATGAAATCCATCTTAACCAAGCCCTCTACAATATTATTCTTGTTTTCACTCCTGTCACCATTTAGAAATGCTTGTTTAAGTGTTTCCCAATTTTCTTGTTGTTCTTTAAAGACTTCATCTACGAAATTACTCATATCTTCCGGTTCAAGATGTGAAGTTTTTACAATAGGTCTTTTAGCATCATAAAGATTCCAGTCGTCAGAAATAATTTCCAGATCATAGTTTTTTATCTCATTTTTTAGGGTTGTCCCTGGGAAAGGAGCTAAAAAATGATATCCATATTCAACATCTAACTTATTGGCTAATTGTTGAGTATCTTCAAGTGTTTCATATGACTCGCCTGGCAGGCCAACGATAAAAGATGCGTGTACTTTCATACCAACATCATTGCAAATTTCAACAGCCTTTATGGCTTGATCAGGAGTAATACCTTTTTTAACTTGTTTAAGTATTTCAAGATTACCGGATTCTATTCCAAAACATACAGTATCACACCCTGCATTTTTCATTATTGCAAGATGTTTTTTATCAACTGAATCAACCCTGGCAAAAGCGCTCCATGTAAAATTAATATCTCTTTTAATAATCTCATTACAAAAAAGGCGTACCCGCTTTTTGCTTGCTGTAAAAAAGTCATCTGCTATATTAATTCTTTGAAAACCATAGGAAAGTACATGTTCTATTTCATCTATGATTGAAGATGCAGATCGAAACCGAACTTTTTTTCCAACCATTTTTCTGCCCAGACAAAAAATACATTGATTTGGGCATCCACGACTAGTAATAATGCTAACAGGAAAGCCTAGGGCCTGATATCTAGACAATGGCAATAAATTACGTGCAGGAATTTCAAGTGAATCAAGATTTTGGATCAGTTCTCGTTGGCCAGTTTTAACCAGATGTCCATTATCAATATATGCAATACCCTTTACCATAGCCCATTGGCTCTTATCTTGAATAACAGGAAGAAACTCTTTTATAGTATTATCACCTTCACCAATTAAAATCACATCAATTTCGGGATAACTATGCAGTGTATTTTCAATATCAAAAGAGACGTGGGGGCCACCCATCATTGTGATTATTGAAGGATTGTATTGTTTTGCTGTTTTTATGATTTCAGCTGCGATATGAAAATTCATTGTTACAGAGGTTGCGCCAATTATCTCTGGTCTAAATGTATCAATGTCCTGTTTGATTTTATCTTTTGTATATCGTCTTACAATATAGTCAAAAATTTTGACTTTGGCGCCAACAGTTTCGCATGCTGTAGCCACATAACATAAACCCAGAGGTGGTGAAGGAGCTAATTCTAAAGGGTATGGTGGGGCAACCAATGCTACTTTCATAGTATTTTTTCTCCTGAAATAAAATTTATTAATTATTTGACGATAATGGATTGTTGTTTCAGCACGGCCATATTAACCGGCTTTACTAAAATTCAAGTAAAGTCTGTATTAATTTTTTATCTTTGTAAAGCAAGGCTATTTATCATGGCTAAGTATAGTGATATTATTGATATGTCAAGCAATAAAGCAATCCGTGTAAATATTCACCAAAGCTTTTAGTTGTTAAGCTGCTTTTAGTTGTTTTAAAATAACTATTTTGTAAATTAATCACTTAATTTCTAAGTCAGTTGTATGGGATAAGTCGATTTTATCTACACTTTTTCCTTGCCATGATTTTTTCGTTTCAAGTGTTTTGTTAATAAGAGCAAGTGTTTCAGTTTTTTTTAGAGACCATAAAGGAGAAATAAGTTCTTCGGGATGAGGATCACCTGTTAGTCTGTGCATTATTATATTATTTGGTGTATGTTCCAGAAAGTCACAGACAATATCCACATATTCTTGTTGAGAAAGGCAATTGAATTTTCCTTGATCATATATTTCTGCCAGTTTTGTGTCTTTTATAACATAAAGCAGGTGTAGTTTTATTCCGTCTATTGGAAGGTTTGCCAATGATTTCGCTGTTTCAATCATTTGCTTTCTGCTTTCAAAGGGAAGCCCAAGAATAACATGTACACATATTTTAATTCCCCTTTTTTTTGTTGCATCTATAGCCTTTTTAAAACAAATAAAATCATGGCCACGGTTGATAAATTTAAGTGTTTCGTTGTGTATGGACTGAAGACCGTATTCAAGCCAGATATGGTATTTTTTCGCATATGTTTCCAATAGGCTAAGTATTTCCTGATTTACACAATCAGGCCTTGTACCTATTGACAGGCCAACGATATCATCAACAGACAGGGCTTCATCGTATACGCTTTGGAGTTTATCCAAGGCTGCATACGTATTTGAAAATGACTGAAAATATCCAATAAATTTTTTTGCTTTGTATCTTTTTGTAAGAGCTTTTTTTCCGTTAATAAGTTGTGTGGTAATAGAAAGACCTTTAGCATTTAGACCAGTGCCAGAGCCTTTATCATTACAATATATGCATCCTTTGTTTGAAATTGTTCCGTCCCTGTTTGGGCACGAAAATCCTGCATCCAATGAAATTTTGTGTACTCTGCATCTAAATTGTTGTTGAAAATATGTATTTAAACTATAATATCTTTTCATAATATTGTTCTGCTTGACCTAAGATAGCTTACTATTATATATTTATAAGCTTATTTGTTATTGTAGTAATTGTATTTTAGCATATGCTAAAATACATAGTACTGTACTGAAAATATAGAAAATATGAAATAAATATTTTAAAGTAGTTTTAAAATATTTTTGGATTTAATTGCCTGTTTTATTATTCTCGATTTAAATTAAATTATAATATAAAAAAGATCTATGAGTTATAATATAAAAAAATATGATATCATTGTTGTAGGTGCAGGTCATGCTGGATGTGAAGCAGCATTGGCGTCTGCCAGAATGGGTTGTAGCGTGTTGCTTGTAACAATTGATCTTGATAAAGTTGCATCAATGCCCTGTAGTCCATCGATCGGAGGAATGGCTAAAGGTCAGCTTGTCAAGGAAATTGATGCTTTGGGTGGAGAAATGGCAAAAATTTCTGATAAAACAGCTGTTAGTTACAGAACGCTTAACACTAAAAAGGGGCTTGCTGTACATTCAACTAGAACACAAAATGATAAAATGTGTTATCATAAGGAGATGAAAGCTGTTGTTGAAAGACAACCTAATCTTGATCTTAAGCAGGTACTGGTGGCAAAGCTTAAGGTGGAGAACAACACAATTCAGGGTGTTGAAGATAATACTGGTTATGGATATGAAGCAAAAGTTGTAATACTATCTACAGGAACTTTTTTAAAAGGGTTGATACACATAGGCCACAATTCATTTAAAGCTGGCAGGGCTGGTGAATTTGCATCATATGATCTTGCAGTTGATTTGGAAAGATTAGGCTTTCAGCTGGGAAGAATGAAGACAGGTACACCGCCAAGGTTGGATAAGAAAAGTATTGATTTTACAAAATTTCTGAAGCAGGAACCAGAACAAAACCCTACACCTTTTTCATACTTTACAAAAAAAATTAATATGCAGCAATTGCCAAGTTATATTGGTTATACAAATTGTGATAGTCATAAAATAGTAAAAAATAACATAAAGAAATCTGCGCTGTATGGAGGTGTGATAAGTGGGGTTTCAGCCAGATATTGCCCTTCTTTTGAAGATAAGATAGTGAAATTTCCAGATAGAGACAGGCATCAGGTTATTCTTGAACATGAGGGAGCCGATACTGATGAGATTTATGTTAGTGGCCTTGGAAATAGTTTTCCATTGGAAATTCAAGTTCAGCTTGTAAAATCTGTAAAAGGGTTGGAATTTGCTGAAATTATGCGTCCGGCATATGCAATCGAATATGATTATATAAATCCAATTCAGTTGAAACATACCCTTGAAACTAAGTTGATTTCCGGTCTTTTTCTGGCCGGTCAGGTTAACGGTACGTCAGGTTATGAAGAGGCTGCGGCCCAGGGTTTATTAGCTGGTATCAATGCAGCGTGTAAAATTCAGGAACGCTCACCTTTTATTTTTGATAGATCACAGGCATATATGGGAGTTATGATAGATGATCTTGTTACAAAAGGCACATGCGAACCTTATCGCATGTTTACCTCGCGTGTTGAATATAGACTTATGTTACGGGAAGATAATGCAGATTTAAGACTCATGGCCATTGGCAATAGCCTTGGACTTGTTGATAATGATACAATAGTTGAGATAAAAGATAGGGAAAAACAGATTAAAAAGGAGATTAAGAGAATATCAAATATTGTTGTAAAGCCTACAGAAACAATCAACAATCATCTAAAAAGTCGTGGGATTCAACCTCTTAATAACGTAATTTATCTTAACCAGCTGTTAAAAAGAGCTAATTCAGATTATGGTATTGTTGATTATATCGCAAAAAATTCAAAGTGCATTAGCGAAAAAGTGGCAAAGCAGGTTGAAATTGAAATAAAATATGAAGGTTATATAAAAAGGCAGTTAAAGGAAATTGAAAAATTTAAAAATATTGAAAATATTGTAGTTCCAAAAGATTTTGATTTTTATACAGTTCATGGGCTTTCAAATGAACTTAAGGAAAAATTATCAAAAATTCTGCCCACATCCCTTGGACAAGCATCCCGTATAGACGGGATTACTCCAGCTGCAATGTCAGTTCTTATGATAGCTATTAAATATGATAGAAGCTACAAACCTAAAAAAAATTAATCTTTATTATTTTAAGAAATAGAAAGTTACCACAAAATCAAACACAATAGTTGCGTTTATCTTGATTTGGAATGTGTCTTGCTTTGTGAGCGCTGATTATATTAAAAAATGCATCAAACCTTGACATATAAAGCGTTAGTTCATAATTTATTAGATAGATATTGGATATATATGATCAAGTTTTTCTAAATCATATAATAACATCATTTTAAAATGATTTATTTATATTAATAATATTTTAATTTAAGGATATGATAAAAAAATGGCTGAATCGGATTATTATAAAATTCTTGGTTTGACTAAGAATGCTTCTGAGGAAAATATTAAGAAAGCATATCGAAAACTTGCAATGAAGTATCATCCTGATCATTCACAAGGAGATAAAAATGCTGAGGAAAAATTTAAAGAAATAAGTGAAGCATATGCTGTATTAAGCGATAAAGAAAAACGGCAGCAGTACGATTCGTTTGGGAAAAACGGATTTCAACAGCGTTTTTCACAAGAAGATATTTTTAGAGGATTTGATTTTTCTGATATATTTGGAGAGTTCGGTTTGGGGAAAACGAGCTTTTTTTCAAATAAAGGAGGTTTTGGAAAAAGGTTTTCGTTTGATTCAACAGATTCTTGTGGGAGGCACAGAAGGCAACCGCAGGTAAAGGGATCTGATGTTTCATATGAACTTTTGCTAACTTTGCAGGAAATAGCATTAGGAACTGACAAAACAATTATAATAAATCGTCAAGGGCAATCTGAAAAGATAACTGTAAAAATACCTAAAGGGTTGATTTCAGGAAGAAAGTTGCGTGTTTCTGGAAAGGGTGAACCAAGTCCCTATGGTGGTCATTCAGGTGATTTATACATACAGTCAAAAATAATTGATGATCCCTTGTTCAGTGTAAAAGAGAATGATTTGTATACAAATAGGGAAATAAAGCTTAGCGAAGCTATTCTTGGAACAAATATTACCGTAAAAGATCTTGAAGGAAAAGAGTTGAATATAAAAGTACCTTCTGGAACGAATCACAAAACCAAAATGCGTCTTTCAGGCCATGGCCTTCCAAAAATGGGAAATAACAAAAAGGGAGATTTATATTTAAATATTAATGTAAATATTCCCAAATCGCTTACAAAAGAACAAAAAAAAATGATAATAAAACTTTCAGAGACTGGAATATAGCGAGTTATTTTTGTTGACAGATTATTTTTGCTATACTACTATTAAAATAATAATTTTCTTAATATTAGTCATTTCTACATCTATTCAGATCAATAAAACCTCATATTAATTAGATCATAAGTGCTTTTATTTAACTGTTTATCAGGTTTAATACGGCCTTGCAAAAAAATATTTATAAATACAAACATTTTTCAACTTCTTAAAGGCTATAAAAAAAGTAAATATAATTTACTTTTACAATTAGTATAAAAATTAAGTGTTAAGTTATCATTGGCCATTATTTTTTGTTTGAGTTTTTGTCCAATTCCCAGAATTTTTTGGGCTTAATTTTGGATATTTTTTTATAACTATCTGAATATATATGAGGATATATCATGATTGTTGCCTGCACAAAATGTAATACAAATTACAATCTGGATGTAAAAAACATAAAAAATTCAAGTTTGAAGGTTAGATGTTCAAAATGTAAATATATTTTTGAAATAAATCCGAAAATGTTTGCAGAAGAGACCATAAACCCAGTTTGGCAAGATTCTGATACAAGGCAACAACATGAAAATGTTAATGAAGAAGATAAGGAATTATTAAATAATCAGGATGAAATTGAAGAAGATCAAAAAGAAGAGCTTGATTTTGCGATTGATGATAAAAAGTTGGATGTAGAAGGGGATGCTGCGGTGGAAGAAGAGGATGCTGCGTCAGCTGTAGGAAGTAATGAAGATGAAGAAGAGTTTAGTCTGGATTTGGATATAGAAGAAGGGGATGCTGCGGTGGAAGAAGAGGATGCTGCGTCAGCTGTAGGAAGTAATGAAGATGAAGAAGAGTTTAGTCTGGATTTGGATATAGAAGAAGAGGATGCTGCGGTGGAAGAAAAGGCTGCTGC
>Ga0209345_10003658_pt1 | contig 15617 bp, 10 predicted proteins | sample Cruoilmetagenom7_FD_187294 | JGI IMG/M metagenome (GOLD analysis project Ga0209345, IMG submission 187294) | Oil polluted marine microbial communities from Coal Oil Point, Santa Barbara, California, USA - Sample 7 (SPAdes) (version 2) | ecosystem: Environmental > Aquatic > Marine > Oil seeps ... | reverse complement strand
AATCAGGACGGTGGGGCATAGCCACTTCATATGTCTCATATCTCGATAATACTTGTACAAAATGATCAAACTGGAGAGACTCGTGTAAGGTTCTGGGAGCCTGCGCCGGAACGCGCTCACAAACCTCGGCGATACGCAATAATTCCTCTTTGCGCTTGGGATTACTCTCGAAATTCTCCGCTATAATCCGAGCTAACCTTGAATACCGGTTCGCATACCTGATGCCTGCCTCCAACACCGTCTGCATCGCATCCCACCTCGGTAACTTCTCGTACAAAGGAAGAAGCTCAGGAGACGGGTTGCCCTGAAGCTTCTCTTCCGTCTTATCCACGTGTCCGTCTATGTCTTCAAGTATCGCCTCAAAGCCCCTGAAGATATAATTATAGTCCTTCGTCGCATAAGTAACCGCAGACGACGGAGAACCCATCGAAATAGCACCACTCATATACTTGACCGCATCCTCCGGATCCACTGCGTTGGCGAGTTGCTCAAGGGCCGTCTTACCCGCCCAATAATCGTTAAGCTCCGCCATAATTTTCAAGGACTCTTCTTCCGGTTCCGGGAGTATCCCCTGCTCGTTATATATCTCCTCGTTTACCATACCTATCGACTGCCATGCCCAGACTACCTCATGGGGAGCGCTCCCCACACAGCCCACTAGCTGGGCATGGTCCGTAATAAAGATAGGAATATTGTCCAACACATGGGCAAAAGCACGGGCCTTCTTTACCATGAGGGTTTCCCCCTCATTTTTCTTCCATGCTTCTGTAAAGAGTTGGGGAAAGATTAAATCGATTTTTATGCCCGGGGCGTATATCCCCCCTTGACACCCCTTCTTCCAAACAGCCTTTCGCAGATAATCAAGCCTATCGGAACGGTTCTTCTCTGCAACCCACCACCATTGCTGCTTCTCCTCAAGCTCTTTGCGATCCTTGCCTTTTTCGATCTCTGATGTTGCCATTTTCGATCCTCCTTCCTTCATTTGATTATTTACAACCTAACCCTTGCCCACTTTTCCAGGCTCTATCGAAAGCCTGGTGAACAGTTGTTTATTGCCAAGTGAAGTATATAATCATGAGCGCTAACTTGAGGAAGCTATTTCTGCCCTGTTCCTAAATTTCGCGGCGTTACCGATCGGAATCCTTACCGATGATGAGTTTTGAGATGATTAAGGAATATATACTTCGCCTTCCTTGATCTCGAATATTATTGCCTATTTCCGGGAGGACACTAGTTAGATCAGCATACTATGCTAAATGGAAGATGATCAGCCGGGACAACTTGAGGGAAGAACGAGCGGGAATAGAGTTGAAGTGGTTGGCATACTTCCCAACCCTTCTCGAAATATGGAGCTTCAGAGTTTGGCAGGATTCACAACAGGTACTGTATCGTGTTAAACAAGCCTATCGAAGAACGAATACCTATAGGTTTCCAGATATTAAATTTCACTGCGTTATCGGTCGGTACCCTCGACGACGTACTACAATGTACGACTTACTTGGATTCCTCCCTCTGGCCTTGTGAAATTTAATATCTGAAAACCTTATATATGACAAAGTAGTTCATAAAAAGTAAACGAATAACCCCCTGACAATGGCTTAAAATGGCTTAAAGGTATAATGCAAATGATTTTCAAAATTTCTAGCTAATACATTTATAAGAAAAATCTGGTTTTATGTCAACAAAAATATTTTGCCTGCGAGCCACTTCCCTATCTCCTTCTCGCTCTCTTTTTTTCGGGAACACCTAACTTGTCAGCCATCGCGTCTAAATCGAGAAGATCTGTGCCTATCGTTGATATTGTTACGTCTGACAGGTTAAGGTTCTTGGCCGCTTCGAGGGCAACGATTGTGCTTCCGCCGACACCCTGCATGGCCCGATTTCTGAGCCGTTCGCCTTCGGCTTCTGATGTCTTAAGCAGCAGCATCCCCTTGGCCTCTTTCCGTGAAGCAATCAGATCAGCATCTGCCATTTTCTCCGTGGCATATCGTTCGTATTCAGCGTTGATTTTTGTAATTTCCAGGTTTGTGTCGGCCTCCATGCGTATGAGGGAAGCCTCTCTTTCTTTCTTTATGATGTTAACCAATTTCTTGGTTTCCGCCTCGATGAGTTGCGTCCTTCCCTTCATCTCCGCCGCTTTACCCATGGACTTATTCAACTCTACCTCCTGGTCTGCGAGTTTCTTTTTGCGGATCTTATTCTCGTATTCAGGGTCGAACTGAACGTCACGTATGAGAACGTCGATCACCTCCACAAAATTATCATCCAAGGCCTTGACAGCAAGTTTCTTAACGTCTTCTGCCTTCTGCCTTCGTTCGATGGGGTTGTAGAAATCTTCTGTCTTCATTGTCCCGAAAAGGGCGATACATGCCTTTTGCGCCTCATTGCGCACTATAGTTTTATACTTGATACCGCTCCCCGTATCCTCATAAAGTTTATGTGCCTGTCCTTTCATTATCCTGTACTTTATAGTCATATCAACTGACACCGCGTATCCATCTGCAGATTGAACCTGTATATCATCCCTGCCAAGCACGCTGCCGCGATCGGGTTGTTTGGTCATCTCCAGGGTCTGGACCGTACTGTCGAAGAATATCCAAGAGTCAATCGGTCCCAGGTTCCGATGCCATCCTGGGCCAAAGTCCTTCTGAACAACACCCTTCTTTCCTATCACCGAGTATTCCTGTGTCCTCACTCCTGTTTCACCGACAGGTACGTAAACAGTGACAAAGTTGAATGAGAGCCAGGAGCCTACGAGCAAAACTACTATAACGATGGAAAGACTCTTCAGTACTTTCATTTTTATCATCCCCCCCCTTCTCTATTCACGTCCTGTTGTTGCCGCGGATTTCAAGTGTTCAAACCGTTCTATGTTGCTCTGGACAGTAAACGGCTTACCGGATATCTTGACACCTTTTAGCTTTCGAGCGTATTCCATCTTAACCATATTTCGTCCGCCCTCACCTTCAAGGGCCTTCTTCAGTGCTGCAATACCTTTTGCTTCCGCCTTTTTCCTTGCAAGTACCCCTTCGGCATCCTTCGTGAGTTGATACAATTTAGCCTTGGCCCCGATTACCACACGATCATAGTATGCATCTGCTTCCTTTCTGACCTTTTGTCCCGATGCCTTTGAGGCTATGATCTTCTGTTCCATTTCACCTTTAAACTGTTCCACCGCAACATTTTTTTTGTTTGTCTCTTCCACAATGAGTGTCTGTTGGGCCTGTTTTGCTGCCAATGCCTTTGATTTTTCCTCCAACACCGCCTGGTCTGCAAGTTTCTTCTTCTTTATCATCGCTTCATATTCTTTATAAAATCTGGGTTTTTGAGGTATTACGATGCTGTCTATATCAATGCCAAAAGGGGCAAGCCGCTCATTCGTGTCTTTTTGGGCCATGAGTATCTTTACATCCCGCTTCGACGCATTATAGAATTCCTCGGTGGTTAGTTCTCCAAGATAATTTCTGCATTTTGCCCGGATATAATCCTTCGCCCATTTATCTTTGAAGTTATCACCAAGACCCGAGGTGTTAATCACTACATCGGCCATGTCAGGATTAATCTTATACTGAACTTTCAAGGCAACATATACATCGCTGCCGTCCACTGTCTTGATCTTCAACGGTTCCTTCTCATGCGGCGAAGGCATTTTCTGCTTTCCGTCTCCAGTCTCTCCAGACATATCAAGGGTTTGAATGGTCTTGTCAAGAACGTAAAATTCATTGGTAAACCCATTGTAGATCTTTGCGCCGGACTGATGAATCACGGTAATCTTTCCCGTTATCTTATTAAGCATAACACCAACGTGCTCGCCGGTTACCCGACCGATACGTATTGTGTTAAAAAGGAAAATTATCACAAGAAGAAAGGCTATCCCAAGCCAGATCAATCCCCCTCCCACAATTTTGCGCAGGGGGTTCAAGCTTACAGAGTTGGCTTTGTCTTTCATGTAATCCCTCCTTTCCTAAATAAAACTGTTGCCTCTTGTCCGCCCATATAGATTTTCATATATTAACTTTCACGGCGTTATCGGTCGAAATCCTCGACGACGTACTAAATGTACGACTTACTTGGATTCCTCCCTCTGGCCTTGTGAAATTAAATATCTGAAAATCTATAGATCGACCTTTGAGGAAAATGGCGCCGGTATTGTGCAGTTTTTCTTGCTAAGCGTGACTCTCTTAGTCAACCAATTTAGCAGACTGCGGTTGCATTGTCCATCGGAAAATAGTGCTCTACTGCCCTGAGCCCCCATATAGATTTCCATATATCAAATTTCACTGCGTTATCGGTCGGAATCCTCGACGACGTACTATAATGTACGACTTACTCGGATTCCTCCCTCTGGCCTTGTGAAATTTAATATCTGAAAATCTATAGTTTATTGAGAAGTTACGCCTTTCTTCAGTCGATTGTCTGTTGAGGCAGTGGCAAATGACGATTATTTTGAACAAGCCACCCCAAAAAAATTTGACTTTCGAACAAAAAATTGCAAAAATAGAATAATGATACTTAAAAGGGATTATTGATTTTCCTATACTTATAAGTATTACTATTTATATGTCTTTTCAATAGCTATTTCAAGTTATTTCCCACCATATCTTCGCAAGAGCTAACAATGCTTACATAAATAAATCGCCTTCTCACGCGGAAATTCTCGACCTAAAACAGTTTATTCAGATTGAGATGTTTATCGAAGATTCCTATACCACTCTCTCATAAGGGACGGGGACGAAATAACTTCCTCAAGTTGGCGCTCAGATTTAGGTTGGATTTGTTCGATCTGAAAACGCAAAACCGCAGGAATAGTCGAACTATTTTGAGGATTTTGTGTTTTAAGATCGGGCAAAGATGGCCTGAAGATGAGATGCACAAATGGGGAAGTTATTTCGTCTCCGTCCCTAACCTAAAACCCAGACTATAGGTTTTCTGATATTAAATTTCACAAGGCCAGAGGGAGGAATCCGAGTAAGTCGTACATTTAGTACGTCGTCGAAGATTCCAACCGATAAGAGGACATATGAAAAGCAAACCCCGTAATAACCTTGTCCGGTGTACACTAATCTCATACCTCGTTATGCTCAGCATAACCATCGGTCTTCTCTTCTCTTCACCAGCTAAATCTTTCCAGTTTGAATATGGCGCCACATGTGGAAACCTTGACACAACCCTTTCGTACGGTACAAGTTGGCGCGTTCAGGGTCGTGATTCGAAGATTATTGGTTACGCCAACGGGGGGGACGCATTCTCTATGAACGGGGATGATGGAAATCTGAACTATGACAAAGGTCTGATCAGCAACGTCGTAAAGATAACAGGTGAACTTGACCTTAGCCGCCGCAACATCGGTGTTTTTGTGCGTGGTTCTGCGTTCTATGACTTTGAGAATGAGGATGGAAGCAGAGAGAAGGCGCCACTCACGAATGACGCCCTGGAGCTGGTGGGCAGTGACGTTGACCTTCTCGATGCATATCTGTGGGTTGACTTTGACCTCGTTGATATGCCGGCTCAGATCAGAATCGGTGAACAGGTTGTAAGTTGGGGTGAAAGTACATTCATCCAGAACAGCATCAACATGATCAACTCGGTTGATGTAAACGCCATTCGCTTGCCAGGCGCTGAGCTGCGCGAAGCCCTGATCCCGGAAGGGCTGATGTGGGGATCACTCGGCATCACAGAGAATACGACCTTGGAAGCCTTCTACCTGTATGATTACGGTGAAACCGTGATCGATCCATCCGGATCCTATTTCAGCACCAATGACTTTGCGGGCGAAGGTGGTAACCGAGTACAGCTTGGTTGGGGAGATGTGCCGGAAGGATCGTTTTTAGCGGTGCCTCGATACAAAACAGATTTTGCTGATGACAGCGGTCAGTATGGTACGGCCTTCCGTATATTCGTGCCGGGTCTGAACGATACGGAGTTAGGCCTTTACTATATCAACTATCACAACCGCTTGCCGATCATCAGCGCACACACAGGTAGCTTAACCGGCCTTGTTAATGCTGGTGTTATTGGTGGTGCTGCCCCCGGCATCATTGCTGCAACCATTAATGGCGGCAGCATCGATGCAGGTGTTGCGGCCGGTGTTGCGGCCGGAACTGCCGCTGAGGCAGCTACTGCTATTGCGACCGGCGCTTTTACTGCCGAAGAGGCCGCCGGAGGACCTGGGCCTGGAATGGCCGCTGGATTGGCGGCAGGAGCAGAGACTGCAACCCAGGTGGCAACCGATGCTTACGTGAAGACAGCTAGATACTACACCGAGTATCCGGAAGATATCCACCTCTTTGGGGTTAGCTTCAATACCGACCTTGGATCTACGGGCATTGCGCTGCAAGGGGAAGTGTCCCACCGCAGGGATATGCCGCTGCAGGTAGACGACATAGAATTGATTTACGCGGCGCTTGGCCTCTTAAACGCAGAGATTGCGGCTGAAAATCAGATCGGCGACTACAGCGGCCGGTTTGAAACGACGATTCCTGGTTTTATCCTTCGTAATGTGACCCAGTTCCAGACGACCGGCACCAAAATGTTTGGACCGACTCTAGGCGCTGATCAGGTCATCCTTTTAGGGGAAGTGGGCGTTACACATGTGCATAGCATGCCAAGCAAGGACAAGTTGCGCCTGGAAGGCCCCGGCACCTATGTCAGCGGCAACTCAACCCTCGGCCCTGTGACACATACGGGGAAACCTACGGAATCTTCCCGCCACTTTGCCGACGCTACATCTTACGGGTATAGGCTTGTATGCCGGCTCGATTTCAACAACGCGATCGGCGCTATTAATGTGTCGCCCCGGATTGCATGGCGCCATGACGTAAACGGGATCTCGCCCGGACCCGGGGGTAATTTCCTGGAGAATCGAAAGGCTATAACCTTTGGGGTCGGCGCAACGTATCAGAACTCATGGTCAGCGGACCTTAGTTACACCAATTTCTTTGGCGCAGGCCGGTACAATTTGGTCAACGACCGGGATTTTATGACACTCAACGTTAAATACTCTTTCTAAGGGGGAGAAGATAGCCATGTTTATAAGAACGCTTCTTGTCATGGGAGGGATCCTCTTAATCGTCTCTATGGCCACGTTGGTGCCGGCGGAGATATCACCTGAAGAAACAGCACGACTTGGAGCTGACCTAACGCCTTTGGGCGCCGAAAAAAAAGGTAATGAGGATGGTACTATCCCTGCTTGGGACGGCGGCATCTTGACGCCTCCCATCGGGTACAAGCCGGGGATGCATCATCCTGATCTTTATGCCGACGACAAGGTTCTAATGACCATTACTGCGGCAAACCTGGATTATTACGCGGACAAGCTGACGCCAGGGCACCAGGCTATGTTGAAGACTTACGATACTTTCAGAATCAGGGTTTACCCCACACACCGCAGCGCTTCATTCCCACAACGTATTTATGATGCGACCCGAAAGGTGGCGGCCACAGCGAAGCTGTCAGACGGAGGAAACGGCGTGCATGGCGCAGTGAACGGAATTCCGTTCCCGATCCCCAAAAGCGGAGTAGAAGTGATCTGGAATCATCTACTTAGATATCGCGGCGACATCATGAGCCGCAGGATCGGCCAGGCCATGCCTACCCGTAGCGGAAGATACACTCTCGTAAAATTTGTCGACGAAGCTAGTATCGTATATAGTCAGAAAGGTATGACTGAGGAATTACTGGGCAACAAAATCCTGTTTTTGAAGCAAAAGGTACTTTCGCCTGCTAGGCTTGCAGGTGGGATACTACTGGTCCACGAAACGCTCGATCAGATCAAGGAACCCAGGAGCGCTTGGTTGTATAACCCCGGCCAGCGCAGGGTCCGCCGGGCGCCAAATGTTGCTTATGATAATCCTGGAACGGCCTCGGATGGCATGCGTACATCTGACCAGTTTGACATGTTCAGCGGCGCCACAGACCGTTACGATTGGGAGCTGCTGGGGAAGAAAGAGATGTATGTCCCGTATAATTCCTACAAGCTTCACAGCGACTCCCTCAAATACGAAGATATTCTGACGCTGCGGCACATCAACCCAGATCACCTGCGCTATGAGCTGCACCGGGTGTGGGTGGTGAATGCTACCCTCAAGGATGGTGCGCGACATCTCTACAAAAGGCGCACCTTTTACATAGACGAGGACAGTTGGCAGATCTTGCTCGTGGACCAGTATGATAACCGAGACCAGCTTTGGCGTGTCTCGGAAGGGCACGTAATCAACTACTATGAAGTGCCAACCCTTTGGACTACGCTTGAGGTCCACACGGACCTTCAGGCAGGTCGTTATCTCGTTATCGGCCTTGATAATGAGAGTTCCATGTACGATTTCAACATCAAACGTACTTCAGAGGATTACACGCCCGCGGCGCTACGCCGGGAAGGAAGACGCTGACCCTCTCACTCGATCAATTGTGGCACCGGCTTATTAAGAAGTTACCAAGGCCTTATTTGACTACGAAAACTTAAGGGATTCTATGGTTTCTCTTTCTCTGAGTTCACCCCTCTCCCGGATAGGGAAGCATAGGTACTTCTCTCTTCCTTCGCTATTGTGGTCCCGGTTGCTAGTAGTCTTTGTCACGTGTCTTGTGCCCACCACCAGCATCGCCATCATGGCCGATGTCTCGCCCGAACACTCCAAAAAAGCACCCCTGGCCTTCCGATCCTTGCTGCTTGACTGCATTTCCCTAGAGGGTCTTGTGGTGGCAGTAGGCGAAAGAGGTCATATCCTTGTTTCCGAGGACAGGGGACAGTCATGGCAACAAGCGAATGTCCCGACCCGGTCTACCCTTACTGGAGTTTACTTTTATAACAGAAACCTGGGTTGGGCTGTTGGACATGACGCAATAATCCTTCGCACAGTAAACGGGGGTAGGAACTGGGAGCGTCTTTACTTTGCTCCCGAAGAGGAACGTCCCTTACTGGACGTCTGGTTCAGGGATACGGCTAATGGCATTGCAGTCGGAGCCTACGGCCTCTTTCTGGTAACGTCAGATGGGGGTGACACCTGGTCACACAGAAAGATCAGTGAGGATGATTTCCATCTCAACCACATCGTGAGGTCTATCACCGGACAATTTTACATCGCAGCCGAAGCAGGTAGGATCTATCACTCGAGTGACGAGGGAGAAACATGGATAGAACTACCGTCTCCGTACAAGGGATCATTTTTCGGCACTTTACCTTTGCGCAGCAATAAGGTCATCGTTTTCGGACTGAGGGGCCATATGTATCTGTCCGAAGATGCCGGCAAGACCTGGGTACAAATAGAAACGGCAACCAAAGAGATCCTCACGAACGGACTCATCTTGAGTGACGGGACAATAGTTGTGGTTGGCCAGGGTGGTACCGTACTAGTAAGCACAGACGAGGCCCACAGCTTTACCCTCAGACAACAAGCCGACAGACAGGGCTTTGCCAGTGTGGTTATGATGGAGAACGGTACACTGATCGCAGTCGGAGAGTTTGGGGTAAACAGACTGCCCATCGGCCAATAAACCGGGCACCAGGCCCCCTGTTTCGGCCCCGCCCCTTATCAACTGAAAAGGAAAGAAATGGCTTTCCCCCGTGTTATCGCCAGATTTGAAGACCTGATATTTAGCCGCAGGCCATGGGTTATAGCTATCTTCGCTATCTTAACCGCACTTATGGGCTTTTATATAACTAAGCTACACATCGACACGGGCTTCAGTAAACTTCTGCCCCTAAAGCATGAATACATGCAGACCTTTATTAAGTATAGACAGGAGTTCGGCGGGGCCAATCGAATACTGATCGCATTGATGGCCAAAGAGGGTGATCTGTTCACCCCCAAGTTTTTTCATACGTTGAAGGAAGCCACGGATGAAGTGTTCTTCATTCGTGGGGTAGATCGCACCCAGGTCCGTTCCCTGTTTACCCCTAACGTACGCTTTACCGAGGTGGTCGAGGACGGAATCGCCGGCGGCAACGTGATTCCCAGCGACTTCGATTTCACACCGGAGGCCCTTCAGCAGGTACACAAAAATATTCTCAAGTCAGGCATTGTCGGGAGACTTGTTGCTAACGACTTTTCAGGGGCTATCATCAGCGCTCAGCTACTTGAATTTAACCCCAACACTGGTGAGCGATTGAACTATATTTCCGTAGCACAACAGCTTGAGAAAAACATTAGGGACAAATATACAAGCAATGACATAGATATCAACATTATCGGGTTTGCAAAGGTGATCGGCGATATCTCAGAGGGCGCTGCCGGATCAGGGTTGTTTTTCCTCGTAACTTTCATTGTCACTGCGCTATTCGTGTACCTTTACACCCGATCCGTAAAGATCACCGTTATTCCTCTTCTTTGCTCGCTGATCTCGGTTGTCTGGCAACTTGGCCTGGTGACATTACTCGGGTTTGGGATTGATCCGATGGGTATCTTGGTCCCGTTTCTCGTTTTTGCCATTGGCGTGAGCCACGGTATACAAATGGTAAGTGCCAACAGAGCAGAGGTATCCAAGGGCGCTAATGGTTTCGATGCCGCTCGGGCTAGTTTTCGTCAACTGTTCGTTCCAGGCAGCATTGCTCTGGCTAGTGACACCGTGGGCTTCATTACTATTGGGCTTATTGAAATCAGGGTCATCCAGGAAATGGCGGTAACCGCCAGCCTGGGGGTGGCGGTAATAATCCTTACCAACCTATTCCTTCTACCGGTGCTTCTCTCCTACATAAGCTACGACGAGACAACCAGGGAAAGACTCGACGATCGTTCACTGCGCTTGGAACTATTGTGGAGAGTCCTGACGGGGGTGTCGGAACGGAGACCTGCCACTATCGTCATCATAGTATCGATTGGCCTGTTAATCTTCGGCGCTTGGAAGGGAGCGCATATCAAGATTGGAGATTTGCATAGAGGGGTGCCTGAACTCCGTGAAGATTCCCGTTATAACCTAGACAGTGAGATCATCAGCGATCGTTTTTCCGTCGGCGTCGACGTTATCTCTGTGATAGTTGAGACAATAGCGGAAGGCTGCATCGACTATGACATCATGACTACCATCGACCGGTTTGCATGGCATATGACAAACTTGGAAGGAGTACAGTCTGTGATCTGCCTGCCTGGTATTGCGAAGATCATAAACGCGGGATGGAACGAGGGAAGTCTTAAGTGGCGGGTGCTTCCAAGAAATCAGTCGGTTTTAGTGCAGGCAGTCTCTTATGTCCCCACCAGCAGCGGCTTGTTGAATTCGGACTGCAGTGTGATGCCAGTCATGATTTTCACCGCTGACCACAAAGCGGAAACCATTGCCCATATCGTCTCCGAAGTTAAGAACTTCCGGAAAGAACTCGGGTCAACAAAGGTAAAATTCCGGTTGGCTACCGGGAGCGTAGGAGCGATGGCTGCCACCAATGAAGAGATAAGCGCAGCCCAGTTCCCCATACTTTTCTATGTGTTCTCCGCCATCATTGCGCTTTGCCTTATCACGTTCCGGTCGGTTCGGGCTGTAATGTGTATTGTAATGCCTTTGGGCCTTGTATCCCTGCTTACCTATGCGCTCATGACCATACTAGAAATTGGGCTTAAGGTGTCCACACTTCCGGTTGTGGCGCTTGGCGCTGGAATTGGCGTGGACTACGGAATTTACATCTTCAGTCGCCTCCAGACTATCCTGGGAGAGGGCAAGTCGCTACGGGATGCCTATGGGCAAACTCTAAGGATAACGGGTAACGCAGTTATATTTACCGGTATCACCCTTGCCATAGGCGTAGGCACATGGATCTTTTCACCGCTGAAGTTTCAGGCGGACATGGGTATTTTGCTGACCTTTATGTTTATAGTTAATATGCTCGGCGCAATCTTGCTTCTGCCCGCCCTTGCAAGCTGGTTATCACCTTATAAATAGCGCCTGAACTAAAATCCCCTTAACTTCCTCCAATACTGCCATTTCGAGCATAGCGAGAAATCTATTATCAATGAAGATACAAGGACTTAAAGATTTCTCCCTGGCCCAGACCTGGCTATAGATTTCCATATATCAAATTTCACTGCGTTATCGGTCGGAATCCTCGACGACGTACTACAATGTACGACTTACTCGAATTCCTCCCTCTGGCCTTGTGAAATTTAATATCTGAAAATCTATAGCAGCGACAACCGCGTCTTCTAGGAAAGTCGCGCCAGGGCGGGCCTTTCGGTCGAAATGACAAATAACTTAATAAGCTTCGACCTGTACGGTTAGCGACAAGGGCGCACTTTGATACAGTCCGGGGAGACTCCCTGGGCATTATGATTTCGTCCTTTTTGCAGCTTCTCGATAATTTGGGGCAGGTTACTGATGACTTAGGGCAACATAGTATTTTCGTGAGCTATCTTTTCTGCCATAAGCTTTGCTATTGTTTTTGTAAAGACAACAGAGTCTTTTGGCTTTGAACCTTCAAGCAAGAGGGCCTGATCATAGAGAAGAGCGATGAATTCCCGCAAGACCTCACTATTCTTGTCTTTTTCAAATACAGTGTTCATGGATTCAAAAACCGGATGTGACGGGTTGATTTCAAGTATTCTTTTCCTTTGAGGAACGGCCTGTCCCATCGATTTCAAGAGCATCTCCATCTGTGCGTTCATTTCCCCTTCCTCCGCCACTAAACAGCAGGCAGAATCTGTGAGCCTCCCTGAAAACCTGACGTCTTTCACATCATCCTTCAACTGGTCTTTGATGAGATCGATAAGTTTCCTGTATTTTTTACCTGCCTTATCCTTTTCTGCCTTGTCCGATGTGTCAAGGGTGATATCACCCTCAATAACAGACTTGAAATTCTTTTCTTTGTATACAAAGCCACCCATAACAAAATCATCTACATCATCGAGCATAATAAGGACTTCGTAATCTTTGTCCTTGAACGCCTCAAGATAGGGAGATTTCAATGCTTCATCTATTGACGTGCCGGTGATATAGTAAACATCTTCCTGCCCATCCTTCATATCGGCAATATAGTCTTCAATCGTCTTGAACCCGCTTTCTTCCGTCTTTGTTGAGGGAAAAAGAAGTAGGTCGGCAATGGCCTCTTTCCTTGAAAAATCAAAACGAATGCCTTCTTTCAAAACGCGACCGAATTCTTTGTAGAATTTCAGATACTCGTCATACTCATTCTTTTTCATGTCGTTGAGGGTATCAAATACCTTCTTTGTAATACTTTTCTTTATGACTTCCACCTGTCGACTACTTTGTAGTATCTCCCTTGAAACATTTAGCGGCAGGTCTGAAGAGTCCACCACCCCCCTTACAAACCTCAGGTACGGCGGTATCAAGTCTTCGCAATTGTCCATAATCTTAACCCTTTTAACAAAGAGGGACGGTCCGATCTTGTATTCCCTGTATAATATGTCAAAAGGTCTTACCGATGGAATGTATACAAGGGACATGAATTCTGAAGTCCCTTCAGCCTTGTAATGAATCACCTTTGCCGGGTCTGAAAAGTCATGGGATATATGTTTGTAAAATTCATTGTACTCTGTATCTGTTATCTCAGATTTCTCTTTGAGCCAGATTGCCTTTCTTGAATTTAAGGTCTCTTCTTCCTTCACTGTTACAGTCTTACTCGTATCTATGGTGCTTTCTTTTTCCCGCTCAATGTCCATCACAATGGGATGTTCGATGAAGTCAGAATACTTCTTGATTGTACTGCGGATCTCCCATTCTTCAAGGTACATCTTCTCTTCTTCATTGAGATGGAGAACAACATCAGTACCCTTCTCTTCTTTTTCTATTTCTTCAACATCGAAGGACTCGTCACCACTCGATTCCCACTTAGTCCCTTTATTGTTGTCAAGACCTGCCTTTCTTGAGAGAACAGTAACCTTGTCAGCCACCATAAATGCAGAATAAAACCCCACGCCAAATTGACCAATTAATTCGGGGTTGTCTTGTATTTCCTTGCTTTGCAGCGCCGCAAGGAACCCCTTTGTGCCCGAATGCGCAATAGTCCCAATTTCCTCTATCATTTCATCTCTCGTCATGCCGATGCCATTGTCGCTAACCGTCAAAGTTCCAGCTTCCTTGTCCACTGAAATCTTGATTTTCCACTCCTCGTCACTTTCAATGATATTTTTATCTGTAAGAGACCCAAACCTTGCCTTGTCAATCGCATCAGAAGCATTGGAGATGAGTTCTCTCAGGAATATCTCCTTGTGAGAGTAAAGAGAATGCACTACTAAATCGAGTAGTTGTTTTGTCTCTGTTTTGAAATGTAATTTTTCTATGGCCATGCTAATTCACCTCACCTTTCTCAGATAGTTTTTGAGAAGTTACTTTAAATAGGGGACTTACTCAATCCTTCCTCAAACATAGGAACGAAGTTTATGATCGGAGAGTATAACCGCAAGGCGGTACTGTGTCAAGATAGTGTTAGGGATACCCAGCCCAGGCGCATGAATATATTAGAGTTGAGTTGGTTCTTGAGAAATTCCTCGATGGGGCCGCAGCCAAGAGCGCAACAGAGACCAGAAACCTTCTATTGTATTTACGTGTACTTCACAAAATCCGTCGCCATCGTCATCACGGGCATATTCACCTCTAGCATGACATACACTCTGGTGCTCGTTGTCCCACTCCGACAATCGACCATAAATGCCATACTCATCCGTGAATACAGTAGTGCCTGGCAGAATAGTAGCTTGAATCCAAAACCAAATAAAAATCTACCCCAAAATGATTGTCACTAAAAAATAACCAACCTGGAATCCATATAGAGCCATTTCTGAATCTCTGATACCATAAAAAAAAAACAAAAAAGTTTTTGACTAACCTTTACCTAATGTTTATACTTCGATGCCAAGGGTGATCCACTCGGGTTTTTTTTCAAGGCGTGATGCGGATTGGAGAGTATTCTTTGATCATTTTATTAAAGGAGGTTAGTGAATGCGACACATTATGAAAAAAATAGTTATTTTGTGTTTGATATTTTCCTTTGCCTTTGTTGTTTCTCAGGCTTATGTGTTTGCCGAGGAGGAAGGGAAGGCTGCTGTGCACAAGGTCAATATCAATACGGCACCACTAGATGAATTGACTCAATTGAAGGGAATAGGGCCTCAGATTGCACAGAAGATCATTGATTACAGAGATACCAATGGGCCTTTCAAGACATTGGAAGACCTGATGAATGTCAAGGGGATTGGAAGCAAAACCTTCGAAACGATTAAGGATCATATCGTCCTTAAATAAAAAGATTATAATATTTCGCCTTAGAAACCCGTTGGATTGCGATCGGCCCATCTGTAAATTCTGTCTCTCCAATACGCAAAGTGCAAGCTAAGGGGCGAGGCTGAAATAACTTCCTCAAGTTGGCGCTCAGATTTAGGTCATATTTGTTCGATCTGAAAACGCAAAACCACAGGATTAGTCGAGCTATTCTGAAGATTTAGTGTTTGAAGATCGGGGGATGGCCAGAAGATGAGATGCGCAAATAGGGAAGTTGTTTCAGTCTCGTCCCTGACACTACTAAGACACAGAAAGGAAAAACTATACTATACTATAGACTATAGAGTATTCATGAGGATTAAAATCTGAATCCGACTGTATCCTTCAAATATTAGTTTACACTTTTTGTAGTTCATAAGAAGTAAACGAATAGCCCCCCTGACAATGGCTTAAAGGCATAACTC
>Ga0209345_10003656_pt1 | contig 15622 bp, 10 predicted proteins | sample Cruoilmetagenom7_FD_187294 | JGI IMG/M metagenome (GOLD analysis project Ga0209345, IMG submission 187294) | Oil polluted marine microbial communities from Coal Oil Point, Santa Barbara, California, USA - Sample 7 (SPAdes) (version 2) | ecosystem: Environmental > Aquatic > Marine > Oil seeps ... | reverse complement strand
AATTCTTACAAATAATGAAAAAATTAAAATTAATTTTCGGATTGCTTATGGTATCTGCTTTTGTAGCAGTTGCAGTTTTAAGCTACACTTCTACAGACAATACAGCTATTAAAAAAAGTGATATTATTTTACCTACACACGGGTAATTAGTATATTTTTTTTAGCCTTAAGCATTGATACCACAATAACACAAATTATTGTGGTTTTTGTATTTAACAAAATTAATTAAAATAAAAAAAGTATATTTGAATAACTCTGAGTAAATTAACCCCAATGAAAAGCAAGAAAAAAACCTCATTATGGACAGGTAGTTTTATTATTTTAATAATAGTATTTATTCCCTATTTATTATACATCCACCAAAATATCCCAAGAGATATTGAAAATTATGAAACTATATTTGGAGTAATTAAAGGTGGTCACTATATTAGAGTTCAAACTTATATTTATTTTCTCCTATCAAAGTTTGTACCTCTCGCCCTTTTAACAATCTGGTTTTTAACAAACAAGCACTGGTGGGTACATGCTATTATCATTCCAATATCAGTTTATTTATTTCAATTGATTATGGTAATTAATGATAGTGAAGATTTTATGGATGAAGTAGATTTTATTTACACAGTCCCAATTACTGCTATTGTAGTGGTTATCTTATATTTTTTACGTAGCAAATTAGCTATTTATATACTAGCTGTAGATTTAAAAAAAGAAATGGATGAAAACATGAAGAATCCAAAAAAAATTGGCGATTAGAATGCTACAAAACTACACTACGCAGAAAATAAAATAACAAATTAAACTTTCACTTTAAACGGTTAAGAATCTTCTTAAAGCAAAAAAACCTACTGATATCAGTAGGTTTTTTTGTGAGCCCGAAAGGATTCGAACCTTTGACCGCCTCCTTAGAAGGGAGGTGCTCTATCCAGCTGAGCTACGAGCCCGTAACTCTAAAAATGTCGGGGTGGCAGGATTCGAACCTGCGGCCTCCACGTCCCAAACGTGGCGCGATAACCGGGCTACGCTACACCCCGAAAAGATTATCTTAAAATTTGCGGAGAGACAGGGACTCGAACCCTGGCGACAGTTACCCGTCGACAGATTAGCAATCTGCTCCATTACCACTCTGGCACCTCTCCTAAAAATACGCTAAAGAACTTATTTTTGCGAGTGCAAATGTAACATTAGAAATGCATTTACACAACATTTTTTTACTTTTTTTGTTTAAAATATTGAGATATTTATTCTGGGTATTCAATTCTTAAATGATAAATATTTTTCAGTTTCTTTTTTAATACCTTTTTTATGGTTTGCAATTCTTTAAAAGTAATATCTGCATTCATAAATTGCCCATCTTCCATCTGTTTATTTACAATTTTCTCTACCAAATTATCAAATGCCTGTGTAGTAGGTTCCTTTATACTTTTTGAAGCTGCTTCAACAGAATCACACATCATTAAAATAGCTGTTTCTTTTGAAAAAGGTATTGGTCCAGGATATTGAAAATATTTAGCTTCAACCTCTTCCCCAGTTAATTCTTGTTCCATTTTATAAAAATAATAAACTAAAGTAGTTCCATGGTGTGTTCTTATAAAATCAATTATTCTATCGGGTATATGATTTTTTTTAGCCATTTCCACTCCTTTAATAATATGATTTATTATTATTTGAGCACTATCTTTTGGGGTAAGTTCATTATGTGGATTAACATTTGTAGATTGGTTTTCAGTAAAAAACATTGGATTATCCATTTTACCAATGTCATGGTACAAAGCACCAGTTCTTACAAGCATTGAATTTGCATGAATTTCATTTGCACAAGCTTCAGCCAAATTAGCAACTTGTAACGAGTGTTGAAATGTTCCAGGGGCTTTTTCAGCTAATTCATGTAATAACTTAGAGTTTGTATTGGACAATTCTTTTAATGATTCATCAGAAATTAAACCAAACATTTTTTCGAAAATATAAATTAATGGTAATACAAATAATGTAGCCGCTCCATTTAATGTAAAATATAAGAATTTATCCCAATCTAAATTTTGGGCATTCCCTTCTTGTATAATTGAAAAAGCAAAATAAGCGAGGAAATAAACAAATGTTATCTGCAGTACTGAGATAAATAAATTTGCTCTTTTATAAAGTTCAGAAATAGTTAAAATAGTTACAATACCTGCTATTATTTGAAGAAATATAAATTCAAAACTATTTGGCACTATAAAACCTAGTAATAATACAGTTAGAACATGCGTAAATAGCCCTAATCTAGCATCAAAAAAGGCTTTTAAAACTAATGGTAATATTACTATTGGGGCTACATAAATGTATTTAGCATCATACTTTACAATAAGTGTAATTAATAAAACAATCAAAATTATATTGAAAAATATAAAAGTAACTTTATTATTATTTTCAAAAATTTCTATTCTATATTTTCTTAAAAAAAGTAATAACATTAAAAATGATAATGCTACTAAAATGGTATAACCAAATACTATCCAATTATAATTTGACTTGCTCCAAACTTGAGATTCAAACTCACTTTTAATAGAGTTCAATTTCATTAAATTTTCACCTTCAACAATATCACCTTTAAATATAATTCTTTCTTTTTCTGAAACTAAGCCTTTTGTATATGAAATCTTGCTTAGGTTTTCTAATAAAACCTTTTCAGTAAAACTTTCATCAAAACTTACATTTGGTTTTAATTCTTCATGTATAATGTTTAAAACATTACTTTCTTCAGGTGTGTAGGGTTGAACCCCTATTATTGATTTTATATAAGTAAGTATTTGAGATGATTTATAAAGCTTATATGGCTGAATGTCTTGTATTTTATTACCCTTTCTAAGGGTAATTGGTTTATTATTTAAAATTAAATCATTTGAAGCTTCTAAATACCCAAATTCATAAATACTTGCAACAATTACATTAACCTTATTAGTTAAATTCGACTTATCATTCTCTGATAACTGTGAATTATCTAAGAGTAAATTAATTTTATCTGAAATTTCATTTTTAACACTTAATGCAACCTCTTCGTTATATTCAAAATATTGTTTTGAGTTTTCTTGTATTTGGATTTTCTCAATTTCAACTTCTTCGTTAGATTTTTTTATAGCAAAATTAAATGGAGCATAATAATTTTCATACTGCCAAGGTTTCCCTTTTTGAAATTCGTACTTAAATTGCCCACCTTTTGGAAAAAGGTAAACAACTAAAACTATTACACCAACATATAAAAATAGCTTGTATATTAATGAATGGTTTACTAATAACTTATTAATGAAATTTTTCACAAGGTTTGCATTTGCATTCCAAAAATAACAATTATTATGTTATCTACATTTGCATTCGCGTTTATTTTTTTAAGATACCCTCTAGCCTTTTTAGAAGATTGCTATTAGTCCAATCTTTATAAGTAATATAAATTATGTTTTTATGGATTTTTTTGTTTTCAACAAAATCTCTTCAAGTATTGAGTTTGGTTGTGTTTTGAAATTAGAAATTTTGTTAAAAATTGAATTTATTTGCTTAAATTCGCATTAGATTTATTCTAATATTTATATATGAAAGAAGTTGTAATTGTATCTGTTGCTAGAACACCTATTGGAAGTTTTTTAGGTAGTTTAGCTAGCATTTCAGCTCCAAAACTTGGTGCTATAGCTATTAAAGGAGCTTTAAACAAAATTAATTTAGACGCTCAACAAGTAGATGAGGTTTTTATGGGAAATGTAGTTTCTGCAGGTTTAGGACAAGCTCCTGCTCGCCAAGCTGCAATTTTTGCAGGAATCCCAAACACTGTTCCGTGTACTACAATAAATAAAGTTTGTGCATCTGGAATGAAATCAATTATGCTAGCGGCTCAGGCTATTAAAGCTGGTGATGCTGAAATTATTATTGCTGGTGGAATGGAAAATATGAGTAGTATTCCTCATTATGTAGCTGGAAGAAAGGCTACAAAACTAGGAAATATTAATATGGCTGATGGGCTTTTAGTGGATGGCTTAACTGATGTTTACGATCAGAAACATATGGGGACTTGTGGTGATTTATGTGCAGCTGAGTACGGTTTTTCAAGAGAAGATCAAGATAATTTTGCAATAGAATCTTACAATAAGTCTGCAAAAGCTTGGGCTAACAATAATTTTAAAAATGAAATTGTCCCTGTTGAAATTCCTCAAAGAAGAGGCGAACCAATCATTTTTTCAGAAGACGAAGAATACAAAAATGTAAAAATGGAAAAAATTCCAACTTTACGACCTGTTTTTAATAAAGATGGTACTGTTACTGCTGCTAATGCATCTACATTAAATGATGGAGCAGCTGCTTTAGTTATAATGAGTGCTGATAAAGCTAAAGAATTAAATTTAAAACCTTTAGCTAAAATTAAAGGATATGCAGATGCAGCACAAGAACCAAAATGGTTTACTACTGCTCCTGCAAAAGCTTTACCAAAAGCATTAGCAAATGCTAATATATCGCAAAGCGATGTAGATTATTTTGAATTTAACGAAGCTTTTTCGGTTGTTGGTTTAGCAAATATTAAAATTTTAGAGATTGATGCTAACAAGGTAAATATAAATGGTGGAGCAGTTTCTTTAGGACACCCTCTTGGAATGTCTGGAGCAAGAATTGTTATTGCCCTAACTTCAATTTTGGAACAAAACAATGCAAAAATTGGTGCTGCTGCAATTTGTAATGGAGGTGGAGGAGCAAGTGCACTAGTAATTGAAAGAATATAAGTAAGCTATATGCACTACGGAATTTGTAATTTAAGTATTGTTCCTCTTAGAATTGAACCAAACGATAGCAGCGAAATGATTTCGCAATTATTATTTGGTGAACATTTTAAAATATTAGAAATACGTAAAAAGTGGAGTAAAATTAGAGTTGCTTTTGATAATTATGAAGGCTGGATTGATAATAAACAATTTGAAGAAATTACAGAAGAAACACACGTAAATATTAAAAATTTAGAGGCAACTTTGGCTAATGATATAATAGAGTTTGCTACTGACACAAAAGGAAACTTTATAACTGTTTCTTTAGGCTCACCTCTTCCTTTTTATAACAACCAAAAATTAATTCTCAACAATACAAGTTTCAACTACGAAGGTGCTGTAATTTCACAAAAACAATCAAAAGGAAAACTTATTGAAATTGCGTTTAAATATTTAAATGCTCCATATTTGTGGGGAGGAAAAACACCTTTTGGTATTGACTGTTCAGGTTTTACCCAAATGGTTTATAAACTTTGTGGATACAGATTACTACGTGACGCTACGCAACAAGCAACACAAGGAGAAGTTTTAAGTTTTATTGAAGAAAGTGAACCTGGCGATTTAGCTTTTTTTGATAATAATGAAGGGGAAATTACGCACGTTGGTATAATTATGAAAGATAATTATATAATTCATGCGCATGGCAAAGTTAGAGTTGATAGAATTGATCATAGTGGTATTTTTAATATTGATACGCATAAGCATACTCATAAACTTAGGGTTATTAAAAAAATCATATAAAAAAAGCTCGCTAATAGCGAGCTTTTTTTATATGATTAAGGTTTATTACCCTTTTAAATTGTCATAAACTGCTCTAATTTCTTCTAATTTATCAGCCATATCTAAATTCTCATATAAACCCATTAATGTTTGAATTACGCTAACATTACTACCATCAATTTCATACGCTTTTTCATAATATGGAACTGCTTGCTTGTATATATCAAATTGCTCAGCTTGTAATCTATCATATTTATCAAAATCTGATAAACTTTTATTCATTTCCTCTATAATAGGGTTTACCCTTTCAATAATTGCTGCTCCAATATTATTATAAGCATCACCATAATTTGGATTTAATTCAATAGCTTTTTCGAAATATTTAATAGCTTCATCAATATTTTTTTGATCCATATTCATTACACCAACATTATAATATAAAGTTGGGTCAGTAGGATTCATAGTAATTGCTTCTTCTAATTTTTCTTTAAATTTATTGTTATCACCTAATTTATAGTAAATATTAGCCTCATCAATTAATAATGAATAACTTTTAGGAAATTCTGCTCTACCTTCTGCAATTACTTCTAATGCTTTTTCATTATTTTCTAAAGCTGAATAATTTTGTGCTAAATTTTTATAAATAAATTCTCTACGAGAATCCTTAGCTTCTTCTCTAGGGTTTTCTACTATTCCTAATTTCACTTGTAAATCCATTGCTTTTTTATCATTAAAAGTAATGTCTTTTCCATCTTCTTTATTTGTTGCTTTGTAAATTGTTGTAATACCAGTATAATTAAGCTCTAACAATTTTTCGTATAGATTTTTTGATGTTTCATAATCTTTACCAAAATAATAAACTAAAGCCGCATTATCTAGAAAAGATGTATCTCTAGGACTTAAAGCAAAAACTTGATTGAATTTTTTTGCTGCACTAATATAGTCTGCCGGTTCTTTTGTTTGTGTAGCCTTACTATAATTAGCAGATGCTTCTTCTGCAGAACTATTTATAAGTGTATTTAATAACTCAGCAAATTCATTGGAATACTTTTTGCTTTTAATTTCATTTTCATAATCAATTAATTTATTAAAAGCACTTCCAACTTTTAAAACATCTACATTTCCTGCACCGTTTTGGTAAATTGCTTTCCCTTTTAAATAGTAAAATTTAGCTTTCGTTTTTGAATCTGCATTAGCTATTAACGACTCTGCTTGGCTTATTGCTGCCATTGCTGCTGTAAAATCATTAGACTTAATAGCCTTTTCAGCAGTTTTTAGTTCATTTTTTTGTCCGAATACTGCCATACTAATAAATAAAGCTGACAGAATTAATACTTGTTTTCTCATTTTAATTGGTTTATTCTTGATTTGTATTCTCTTCATTATTGTTCTCTTCATTGTTATTTTCAATTTCCGTGCCATTTTCTGTTTCATCTATTACTTCTTCTTCATGCAATACTTTTGCAACTGCTGCAATAGAGTCATTATCCTTAATGTTAATTAGCTTAACACCTTGTGTTGCGCGTCCCATAATACGTAAATCTGCAACAGCCATTCTAATTGTAATTCCAGATTTATTGATAATCATTAAATCATCTTCATCTGTCACATTTTTAATAGCTACTAAGCCACCTGTTTTATCAGTAATATTTATAGTTTTAACACCTTTACCTCCACGGTTTGTAATTCTATAATCTTCTAGGCTTGAACGTTTACCATATCCTTTTTCTGAAACTACTAAAACGTTGCTTTCAATATCATTAACTGCTATCATACCAACAACTTCATCATTTTCATGATTTAATTTAATTCCTCTAACTCCTGAAGCATTTCTTCCCATTGGACGCGTTTTGCTTTCTTCAAAACGTATTGATTTACCAGATTTTAATGCCATCATAATTTGACTATCTCCAGTAGTTAATTTAGCTTCTAAAAGTTCATCGCCTTCCTTAATGGTTATTGCATTAATTCCGTTTGTTCTTGGACGAGAATATTGTTCTAAAGAAGTCTTTTTAACTTGACCATTTTTAGTTGCCATAATTATATAATGGCTATTTACGTATTCTTCATTCTTTAGATCTTCTGTAACTAAAAATGCTTTTACAACATCATCTTGTTCAATATTTACTAAATTTTGAATAGCTCTTCCTTTTGAAGTTTTACCCCCTTCTGGAATTTCATAAACACGCATCCAAAATACTTTCCCTTTTTGAGTAAAGAATAGCATATATTGATGGTTTGTACCAATAAATAAGTGTTCTAAGAAATCTTCATTTCTAGTTGCTACTCCTTTTTGACCTCTACCACCTCTATTTTGAACTTTATATTCATCTAAATTAGTACGTTTTACGTATCCAGCATGAGAAATTGTTACAACTACTTTAGAATTAGGTATCATATCTTCAATAGATAAATCACCTCCTGCATATTCAATTACAGATCTACGATCATCACCATATTTATCTCTTACCGCTATTAATTCATCATTAATAATTTGATAACGTCTATCCTCATTCGCTAAAATATCTTTCAAATCAGTAATTAACTTCATAATATCTTCATATTCAGCACGCAATTTATCTTGCTCTAAGCCTGTTAATTGGCGTAAACGCATTTCAACAATTGCTTTTGCCTGAATTTCAGATAATTCGAAACGAGCAATTAAGCTTTCCCGTGCTTCATCAGCATTTGAAGATGCTCTAATTATTTTAATTACTTCATCAATATTATCACTTGCAATAATTAAACCTTCTAAGATATGAGCTCTAGCCTCTGCTTTTTTAAGTTCAAATTCAGTTCTTCTTACTACAACTTCATGTCTATGTTCAACAAAATAATGAATTAATTCTTTTAAATTTAATTGCTGTGGGCGACCATTTACAAGTGCAATGTTGTTAACACTAAATGAAGTTTGAAGCCCTGTATACTTGTATAGTTTATTTAAAACAATGTTTGGTATTGCATCACGTTTTAAAATATAAACAATACGCATACCGTTTCTATCAGACTCATCTCTAATATTAGCAATGCCTTCTAATTTTTTATCATTAACTAACTCAGCAGTTTTTTTAATCATTTCTGCTTTATTAACCTGATAAGGTATCTCGGTAACAATAATACATTCTCTACCTTGAACTTCTTCAATTGTAGCCTTTGCTCGCATTACAATTCTACCTCTACCTGTTTCAAACGCTTCTTTTACACCTTCGTAACCGTAAATAATACCTCCCGTTGGGAAATCTGGAGCTTTAATATGCTGCATTAATTCAGAAATTTCTATATCTCTGTTTTCAATATAAGCTAGGGTACCATTAATAACTTCAGTTAAATTATGAGGCGCCATATTTGTAGCCATACCTACTGCAATACCAGAAGCTCCATTTACTAATAAATTAGGGATTCGAGTTGGTAAAACCGTAGGCTCATTTAATGTATCATCAAAATTTAATTTATGATCTACAGTATCTTTTTCAATATCAGAAAGCATATCTTCTGATATTTTTCGCATACGAACCTCTGTATAACGCATTGCTGCCGGGCTATCACCATCAACAGACCCAAAGTTACCTTGACCATCAACCATCATGTACCTTACACTCCAATCTTGAGCCATACGAACCATAGAGTCGTAAACTGATGAATCACCATGAGGGTGATACTTACCTAATACTTCTCCAACTACTCTCGCTGATTTTTTATAAGATCCTGTTGCTTTTATTCCTAATTCATGCATACCAAACAATACCCTTCTATGTACTGGTTTTAAACCATCACGCACATCTGGTAAAGCTCTTGAAACAATTACTGACATTGAATAATCAATGTAAGCAGATTTCATTTCATCTTCAATATTTATTGGTATCAGTTTTTCTCCGTCTGCCATATGTTTTTTAATTTATTTTAGTGTCGTATTTTAACAAAGCAATATACAATTTTTCACTTTTTCACAAGTTTTTTAAGACGTTGTTTTTGTAATATTTATCAACAATAAAACGTTAAAAAGATACGACTTAATCATCTGATTATCAATGGATTTCAATCTATTTTGGCTGTAACTCAACTAAAATATATAAAAGTGGTGTTGTTTTTGTACATAAAAAAGAAAAAAATCAATTAATTTTACAATATAAATACAAAACTATGGACGATAATTTTTCACCAAAAGTTAAAGATGTTATTGCATACAGTAAAGAAGAAGCCTTACGTTTAGGACATGATTTTATTGGTACAGAACATTTAATGTTAGGCCTATTAAGAAAAGGAAATGGTAAAGCAATTGAAATATTAAATTCTTTAGATATAAACCTTGATCATTTACGTAGAAAAATTGAAGTATTAAGCCCTGCTAATCCTTCAACAAACATTGAAAATGAGAAGAGAAACCTACATTTAACCAGACAAGCTGAGAAAGCACTAAAAACAACTTTTTTAGAAGCTAAACTATATCAGAGTGAATCTGTAAATACAGCACATTTATTATTGTGTGTTTTACGAAACGAAAATGACCCAACTACAAAATTATTACATAATTTTGGAGCTAGTTATGAAGATGTAAAAACAGTATTTAAACAAACATACCTAAATCAAGAATTGGATTTACCTAAAGCTGAAAATCCTTCTGATGATGATTTTGACTCACCAAAATCAAACCCTTTTGAACAATCTAAAGGTGCAAAACCTTCTGAAAAAAAGTCTAAAACTCCTGTTTTAGATAATTTTGGACGTGATTTAACACGTTTAGCTGAAGAAGGAAAGTTAGACCCTGTTGTTGGAAGGAAAAAAGAAATTGAACGCGTTTCACAAATTTTAAGCAGAAGAAAAAAGAACAACCCTATGCTAATTGGTGAGCCTGGAGTTGGAAAATCAGCTATTGCAGAAGGCTTAGCATTACGTATAATTCAACGTAAAGTTTCACGTATTTTATTTAATAAACGTATTGTTTCATTAGACTTAGCTAGTTTAGTTGCTGGCACAAAATACCGTGGTCAATTTGAGGAACGAATGAAAGCTTTAATGAATGAATTAGAAAAAAATGATGATATCATTTTATTTATTGATGAAATTCATACAATAGTTGGTGCTGGAGGTGCAACTGGTTCTTTAGATGCTTCAAACATGCTAAAACCTGCTTTAGCCAGAGGTGAAATTCAATGTATTGGAGCCACAACTTTAGATGAATTCCGTACAAATATTGAAAAAGATGGTGCATTAGAACGTAGATTTCAAAAAATTATAGTTGAGCCAACATCAGTTGACGAAACTATTCAGATTTTAAATAATATAAAAGATAAATACGAAGAACACCATAATGTTGATTATACTGATGAAGCAATTATAGCTTGTGTAAAATTAACAAATAGGTATATGACAGATCGTTTTTTACCAGACAAAGCTATTGATGCCTTAGATGAAGCGGGTTCCCGTATTCACATCACTAATATTGTAGTTCCTAAAGAAGTTTTAAGTTTAGAAGCTCAATTAGAGAAAATAAAAGAAGAAAAATCTGCTGCAGTAAATGGGCAAAAATATGAAGAAGCTGCACGTTTACGTGATGATGAAAAACGTGTAGAAGGTTTATTACTTGCTGAACAACTACGCTGGGAAGAAGCCTCTAAATTAAATCGTGAAATTGTAACTGAAGACAATGTTGCCGAAGTAGTTTCTATGATGACAGGAATTCCTGTAAATAGAGTTGCAGAAGCTGAAAGTCATAGATTACACGATTTACCAAATTTAATAAAAGGAAAAGTTATTGGTCAAGATGAAGCTGTTTCAAAGGTTGTTAAAGCTATTCAGAGAAATAGAGTTGGTCTAAAAGATCCTAACAAGCCAATTGGTTCATTTATATTTTTAGGTCAAACTGGAGTTGGTAAAACGCAATTAGCAAAGGTTTTAGCTACTGAGTTATTTGATAATGAAGAAGCTTTAGTTAGAATTGACATGAGTGAGTATATGGAGAAATTCGCTATTTCTCGATTAATTGGAGCGCCTCCTGGTTATGTTGGCTACGAAGAAGGTGGACAATTAACTGAAAAAATTAGACGTAAACCTTACGCGGTTGTTTTATTAGATGAAATAGAAAAAGCACATCCTGATGTGTTTAATATGCTACTTCAAATACTTGATGATGGCCATATTACAGATAGTTTAGGTAGAAGAATTGATTTTAGAAATACTATAATTATTATGACTTCTAATATTGGTTCTCGTCAGTTAAAAGATTTTGGTGCTGGTGTTGGATTTGGAACAGCTTCTAAAACAGCGCAGGCTGATGCAAATGCTAAAAGCATGATTGAAAATGCATTAAAAAAATCATTTGCACCTGAGTTTTTAAATAGAATTGATGATGTTGTAGTATTTAATGCTTTAGAACGAGAAGATATTCATTCAATTATTGATATTGAGTTAGAAAAACTTATCACAAGAATTGAAGATTTAGGTTACCACCTTAAATTATCTGAAAAAGCTAAAGATTATATTGCTGACAAAGGTTTTGATAAGCAATATGGTGCACGACCTTTAAAACGTGCCATTCAAAAATATATTGAAGATACTTTAGCGGAAGAAATTGTAAATTCAAAATTAAATGAAGGAGATACAATTTCAATGGATTTAGATAAAAAAACAAACGAATTAACTATAAAAATTAAAAAGGGTAAAAAAAAGGTTGAGTAATTCTCAACCTTTTTTTGCTTAAAATTTAGTAATTTTAATAGATTAATATTTAATTCTGTTAATTATGAAATCTTCTACTAAGTTTTGGTTAGCCATTTTTACATTTCTTCCTATTGTTTTACTCGTTCTATTTTTTGGATTGTTTTTTACAGTTTTCTTCGAAAACATTATAGAACTTGAGCAAAATAATGGTGAATTTCCTTTAGAATTTTTACACTCAATTTTTTGGTTTATACTTTTAATAATTATCATGGCTATTCTAAGCCTTGGAATAAAAATTTATTACATAGTACATACTAATAACAACCTAGGAAATGATACAACTAAAAAAATTATGTGGACACTTTTATTAATTTTTACGGGAAGTATTGGAGCAATTGTGTATTATTTTATTGAAATAGTTCCTTTAAAAGAAGTAAAATAATTAAGATTTTACAAATAAACCTTTCAAGAATCCTAATCCGTAACCTGTAAATTGAGTTAAGGTTGTAAATAAACTTACTATAGCTACTAATATACTTTTATTTTTTAGCAATGAATCAAAAAATAACACCGTAAAATATATTGCAAAAAATACTGCAAAAATTTGAATATCAAACACTAAACAAATTAATGAGACTAAAAAAAGTAGTATAAAAATAGAAGGAAACCAATACGTAATTTTTGAAGTTTTAGGGTATTTTCTATTTAAAAAAGGTCTTCCTTTTCCAAAAGCAAAAGTTTGTTTAAAAAATTGCTTAAACGTTGCTCTACGCTTATGGTACACAAATGCGTTTTCTATAAATTGTGTTTCAAAATTATTTTCCCACAAACGAAATGTTAAATCTATATCTTCACCTATTTTCATTTTACTAAAACCCTTAGTTTTTTCAAATGCTTCTTTTGAAATTCCTAAATTAAAACTTCTTGGCTGAAATTTATCCACTGCTTTTTTACTTCCTCTAATTCCACCAGTTGTAAAAAAGGACGTCATACTATAATTTATAGCTTTTTGAATGGTTGTAAAAGATTCGTGAGCAGCATCAGCACCACCATAAGCGTTTGTATAATTTACTTTTAATGCTTTATCAACTTCTTCTAAATAATGTGAAGGAATAATACAATCTGAATCAAAAATTATAAAGTAATTACCTGTAGCTTTTTGCATCCCAAAATTTCTACTATCTCCTGCACCACTATTCTCTTTAAAAAAATAATTAATAGTTAATGAGTTCGCATATTTTAAAGCAATTTCTTCAGCTTTTAAAGTTGAACCATCTTCAATTATTACTACTTCAAAGTTGTTTGAATATGTTTGGTTAGTTAAACTATTTAAAAGTTCCTCAATTTCTTGAGGACGATTATAAACAGGAATAATAATTGAAAACTGTAGCTCCATAAATTATTTTACAAGTTCAAATTTAATGCATTTAATATTAATATAACAATACTAAAAACCAAAAAATAAAATTTAAAAAAAGCTACTTTGAACAGTAATCAAAGTAGCTTTTTCGCACTAATATAAGGTTATTTTATAATTTTAACTTTGTGAAATTTCCGTATCTACTAACTTATATAACTCTAAGTTTTCAACTTCAAAATTATTTATATAATCAAACTTTTCTTTATTTTCTGACTTCACTAAATTCACATATAATTTAGCTGATTTACTAAATCCCGCATCACGTTGACTATTCAATATTAACAAGTAAGCCATTATAATATTCCCAGCCATTTCAACCAATCGTCTTGAATGAAAATCTAATAACTCAGTATTATTTGTATTTATAACTTTTTGAGAAATTGCCTCATAATCAGTTGTCATTTCTTGAAGTTTTTTCTTCAATAAAATATTTTCTTCAGAAACTTCATTATCATAATTTTTAATCTGCTCTAAGAAAACACCTGTTGTTACTCCTTTTATTGCAGCCACCGCTTGCAATTGTGTAGTACCTTCATAAATAGAAGTAATTCTTGCATCTCTGTAAATTCTTTCAATTGGAAAATCTTTCATAAATCCAGTTCCTCCATGAATTTGTAAAGAATCATACGCAATAGCATTACAAGCTTCACTTGCAGTTAATTTAATTAATGGAGTGAATACATTTGAAAGTTTAGCATAAAATTTCATTTCCATTCTTTCTTCTTTTTCCAACTTTCTATCTCTCATGGTTTCTTCATAAGCTTTAGAAAGATCAACAAAACTAGTTGTTTCATACAATAAAGACCTTAATGCATCTATTCTAACTTTCATATTTGTAATCATCTCATAAACAGCAGGGAAATTCATAATAACTTTCCCAAATTGCGCTCTTTCTTCTGCGTATTTTAGTGCTTCTCTGTATGCAGCATCTGCAATTCCTACAGACTGAGCTCCAACTCCTAAACGAGCTGAGTTCATTAGCGCCATTACATATTTAATTAAACCAAAACGCTCTTTCCCAACCAATTCTGCTGGTGCATCTTTAAATACCAATTCACAAGTTGGAGATCCTTTAATTCCTAATTTTTTTTCTAAATGTCTTACTTCAACAGCATGGTCATTTCTATCATAAATAAACATAGATAAGCCTCTTGCATCACTTGTGTTTTCTTCTGACCTTGCCAAAACCAATGATATATCTGCATCTCCATTGGTAATAAACCGCTTTACACCATTAAGAATCCATGTCTTTTTTTCTTCATTGAAAGTAGCTTTTAATTTAACAGACTGTAAGTCAGAACCAGCATCAGGTTCTGTTAAAACCATTGCTGCTGTTGCCCCATCACGATTAAATCTTGGTAAATATTTTTCTCGCTGTTCATCTGAACCAAATTCATAAATAGTTTCAGCACAATCTTGTAATCCCCAAATATTTGCAAATCCTGCATCAGCTCTAGCAACCATTTCCTCAGCCATTACATAAGGAAGTAATGGAAAGTTTAAGCCTCCATATTTTCTTGGTAATGCCATTCCTATTAACCCTGCATCATACAATGCTTTATAATCTGCTGTAGTTCCTTTAGCATAAATTACTTCATTATTTTCAATGTGTGGACCTTCAATATCAACTGATTCTGCATTTGTAGCAATAGTATTGGCACAAATATCACCAACAATATCAAGTATTTTTTCATAAGAATCTATTGCGTCATTATGATTTAAAGGTGCAAAATCAAATTCTTCTGATTCTTTAAATTCTTGTTCCTTTAACTTTACAATTTTTTGTACAATTGGATTTTTTAAATAAAATTTAAAATCTGGAGTATCTGTGAAAAAATTATTCATTTTTTTCTATTTTATAGTTGGAGTTGTAAAACAACTCATCAATTCAGTTTGTTTCTCTATTTAGCGTTTTCCTTGTAATATTTAATCATCTTAGGAATAACTACACCCAAATCACCTGTTATTACATAATCGGCCAATGAATTTATTGGAGCTTCAGGATCATTATTAATTGATATAATCATAGATGCATCTTGCATTCCTG
>Ga0209345_10003655_pt1 | contig 15624 bp, 26 predicted proteins | sample Cruoilmetagenom7_FD_187294 | JGI IMG/M metagenome (GOLD analysis project Ga0209345, IMG submission 187294) | Oil polluted marine microbial communities from Coal Oil Point, Santa Barbara, California, USA - Sample 7 (SPAdes) (version 2) | ecosystem: Environmental > Aquatic > Marine > Oil seeps ... | reverse complement strand
AGTTTGAACATAGTTGATTCTGGAGCGGGAATAGATGTTATTTCCCTGCAGACGTCCCCGCTAATAATAATTGCGGATAGTGGAGCGGGAATAGATGTTATTTCCCTGTTAAAGTTTTTGGAAAACACTTTTGGCAGCATAATTATAAAACAAAATCTTGATGGCGTAGTTGCAAAACAAAAATTCGATGGTGCGGTTATAAAACAAAATCTTGACGGTATAATTATAAAACAAAAAACAAAAAGGTAGGCAAAAATGATAACACAAATAGACTTAGATAAGTTGGAACAAAAGATGATTGATTTAATTCTTATAAGGGTTGATAGTTTAGTAGATAAAATTGAAAAAATGGATGGTGACATTGATAGAAAATTTCAATCCCTAGAGTGTGGTTTTGTGGCTTTGCAGAAAACCTTGAATGAAACGGTGCTAACATTCTTGCAGGGCCAAGAAGAGCGACACAAGGAGTTGTTGCGGTTAACTAATATTGCAAATGATCATGAAAAAAGGATTGAAAATTTAGAAAACGAAAATTTCAGAGATGTAAAACTTATATAACGGAATAAAAAATAAATGGAGGTTTTAAAATGATTGAATTTTTGAAAGGCAGGAAAACATATTTATTATTAGCTCTTGCCGTCATATCGGCATTGATTAGTTTTGCGACTGGTCAAATCGATGTGGCAACATGTATTGCTGCTATTCTGACAGCAACAGGTGTTGGAACGTTGAGGGCGGATTTAATCCCTCAGTTAGGTTTTTTAAGCAGATACAGGTCGTATTTTGTAATGGCAGGCGGGATAATTGCTGCGGTTCTTGGTTATGCAACAGGCGGATTATCATTAATTGGAATGATAACCGCCATAATCTCAGCGTTAGGTCTCGGAACGTTCTCTGCTGGGATTAAAAAGTTTATAAAGTAGATTAGTTTTGTGGGTGCCTTCAACTCGAAGGCATTCATAAAACTATAAAAGGGAATATTTATGGATAAAATATATCAAATAATATTTGCAACAGCTGCAACTGGAATAACAGGATTTATTCTCTGGATGCTTCAACGTTCGTTTACAAACATAGGTAGGACTCTTGAAAAACAAAACGATTCTTTTCAAGAAGGGTTTAATGTGCTGAATGCTCATATTACAGAAACCAATGAAAATATTTTGAAATATAAGTTGGATGCAAGCGAGAGTTTTGCAAAAGCAGTTCCGAACACAACAGCACATGAAAAAATATGGATTACTTTTGGCGAAATAAAAGAACGCTTAATAAAATTAGAAATAAGGAAAGAAGATGAAGAAAGGAACCAAGAAAGCAGCGGTTAAATATATCAAAAGAGAATTTAAAAATGGAAAATGGGTCTATTCCTACGCGGAAAAACCAAAACAGCCCACTAAAAAATTAGTGTTACGAAAAGAAGATTATTACGGGAAGGGCAAACACAAATACCTAAAGTTCAAAACAGAAGCGGATAAAAAGGATTATTTAGAAAAGGAGAAAAAAGGAACAACAGAGGGAAAAGGCAAGAAAATAAAATCAACCCCGGGCAGAATGACAATAGGAACCCAAATAACAATAAAATATGGGCCAAACACAATATCAGGGAAAATAATAGCATCAGATGGAACTACAAGCAAATCACCAACTACTTTTGATATAGAATATACGGAACAAGGGAGTGGCTTAAAAAAAATAGAAAAAAACGTTCCTAGAGAATTATTAACCAGGGCAAAAAAAGCATGGAGCCAAAAAAAAGCGGAGAATTTAGAAGAAAAAAAGATGCAGAATAGAGAAATATTGGCTTCAGATATGGGGAGAGAGGTAGTAGAAAAAGCCAAAGAGTTGGTGATGTCGAATTGGGACATGTTTTCAAATATGGCGGGGAAATACTACAAAAAAAGAACAAAAGGAGGTTGGAATGCTTCCCAATTCGGTTTTGATGAGGAAGATTTAAAACAGGAATGCTATATCATAGTGCATAACGCCGCGATATCTTTTTTAAAGAACCAACCCAAGGGCAAAAAATCTTCTTTTGAGAATTACGTTAAATCTTTTTTAAAGGCCAACCTAGCAGCAAAGCTAGCCGCTTCAAGTGGTGCTGGTGGACATTTGAAAACATCCGGTAAAGACCAATTATACCTCTGGTTCTTCAAAGACACTTTAGATGAGCACAAGCAAAAAACCGGAAGAATGCCTTCTAGTCCAGAAATGCTAGAAATTCTGGAAGAAAAAAGGAAAGCTTTGCCAGATAAAAAAGGAACCAAGACAGTGAAAGACTATAAATGGAGTTTAGAGAAAATAAAAAATAAAAAAAGACAATCGGCAAAGATGGTCGATCTTGAGCGGAGTATAGAAGTTGCAGGCGGTGGAACGGAGACCTTGCTCTCTATATTAAACGAAGAGGAACTTGAGACTTTCGGGCATTATAAGGTCAATCCCTATATTGAGGTTGAGAAAGCAATAGTAAAGCAAGAAGTTGAAAAGGGGATTAAAAAACTATTCCGAAATGACGCGGACCAACAGATACTGATAAGATCTTATGGCCTCTTTGTCGATGAAAACTCTCCGGCTGAAGTCAGACAATATGCCTTGGGGCAAACAGCAGGGGAAATCGCAAACTATCTTAACCAAATAGAAATAAAGAAAAACACAAGAAAGCGCTGGAATGCAACAATGGTACAAGAACGCGAATTAGAATTACTAAAAGGATTAAAAAACGATAAAGAATTCCAGGCAAAGTTAGGTGACTTCGTTAAATCAGGCTCCTCAAAACAGGATGAGTGGCCAGATGCTGCTTTGATCATGTGGTATTTTACCTGTTATAAAATTGTGCAAGAAGCACTCGATGAATTCCTTCCTGAAAAATAAAAAAATCGTTTACAAATTTTAGTTGTTATACATAATGTCCTTAAATTTAAAAAGGAGTTAAAAAATGAAAACTAAAATATGCTCTAAATGCAAAAAGAGAAAACCTTTGAAAAAATTTGGTGTTAATAGGGCTAAAAAAGATGGTTTAAATCATCAATGCAAACAATGCAGAAAAGAATATAGTAAAGAACATTACAAAGCTAATGCAGAAAAATTAAAAGAAAAAGGCAAAGAATATTACAAGGCTAATTCAGAAAAGATAATGGAGCAAAAAAAAGAGCGTTATAAAACTAACCCAGAAATTAAACAAAATGCCCTAAAATGGCAAGCAGCTAACCCTGAAAAGGTGAAACAAAGTGCAAACAAATCTTGGGCAAAAAAGAAACAGACCTTTTGGGGCTATTGGAACAACAGATTCAGCAGCCTTATACGCGAGCTTATAAAAGGGATAATAAAGATCAGCCCTACTTTAGAAAATGCACTAGGTTGCCCTTCACAGCAGTTTGTAGATCATATTATTTCCCAGCTTAAGCCAGGTATGAGCTTAGCTAACTACGGAACTAAATGGGAGATAGACCATATAATGGCTAAAGCGCTTTTACCTTATGATAGCTTTGACGATCCTAATTTTAAAAAACTATGGTGCTTGGAAAATTTAAGGCCCTTATGGAAAGCGGATAACCAGAAAAAAGGAACAAAAGCAGCATAAAACCGCTTTTTTACATTTATTCAAATTTTAGTTTTCATTTTTTAGGCCCTTGGGTTTTCACTCCCAAGGGCTTTTTTTATAGAACAAACTATTAAACTATTAACGAAACAGCAGCCTGCACAATCTAGCTAGTGCTACAATTGGACATATACTACTAATAGCCACAAAAAAACCTAGCCGATATAGTTACCCATACCGGCCAGTAGTATTTGTTAAATTTCAACAACTTCATTTTTTGGGAGGGGAATATTCCTCCACTCTTGAAGATATTTTTTTAGAGTAGTAATTTCCAGGGAAACCATTCTTTCTATTTCTTTTGGATAATCACATCCAATGGAAAAATTTGAACTTACCCTTTCCTTGATTTTTTTATCTTCCCATTCAGAAGGTTTAACCTTATGGGTAGCATTAAAAATTAGGCGTGTGGGATAGTCTCCGGGATCTGCTACAGTTATGTCCGCCCGGCTATTTCCATCCGCCCTTTTTGTGTAAGTTACTTGTAATTTCATGCTCTTTCCCCTTTTGTTTTATTTAAGAGTTGAAAACTCTTGTCCTTGCCTTCAATGAAAGCAAGGATAAAAGTTTTGTGCTACTAGAGCGTAACATGCCTGTTGTCGGGAACATAAACGTCTCTCCAAATATCGAGGCTTTTTTTTATGCTGACTATTTCTTTTTCTACTTCAAAACCTATGTCCTTGGCATTAGCAATAATTTTAAAATCTGGATACGACCTTTCATTCAAGCCTTCTTCTTCCCATAGGGAAGGTCTATCTTTTTTATCTGAAGCACATCCAAAAATTTTATCCGTTGGATAGTCTTCTGAATCTATGACAGTCACGCTTGCAAGAATGTTGCTATCTGCCCGTTTCGAATAACTAACTTCTATTCTCATAGTCTTTACTCCTTGTAATTTTTTTAAGAATTAAAAATTCTTATCCTTGCCTTTCTAAAAAAGGCAGGGATAAAAGTTTTAATTTTCCTCGTAGTAGTTTATGAGTTTTCTTCTCACTTTCATACAATCCAGAAATGGAATTTGATACTCTTTTCCTTTATCTATTATTTCTTTGGTGTTGTGCGCATCAAATATTACATATTCATACATATCTACATAAAAGTCAAATAATTCTTTCATATTCCTATTCATGTTTTTTTCTCCTTTTTGTTTTATTTAAGAGTTAAAAACTCTTGTCCTTGCCTTTCTTTTGAAAAGCAGGGATAAAAGTTTTCTTGTTAAATAATCTTTTCTTTGTTTAATCTTTTTGTGTAAATTCTTCCTGTAGTTTGTTCCAGGTTGCAGACAAAACGCAATTCCAACATTTATTAAAAGTTTTTCCATTTTTTTCGAAAGAAAGAATTGCTGCTTTTTCATTACTGCAACCACAAAAATCACAATAAATTTGTTTTTTTTGTTCTGCTACTTCTTTTGTATCGGGCATGGTTTTTTCCCCTTAACTATTTTTTTATTATTATCCTTCGGTTGTGTATTATGTAGTCACCTAACTTTATGAAAAACAGCAGGGTTTTTTTCTTCTTCAGAGTGCGCGATACGCGTTACGCGTGTTTCCTTATTCTTTATGAATTTCATAAAGTTAGGTGATTACACAATACAACAACTGCAGGACAATAACAAAAAAAATTACAAGGAGAAGAATATGAATAAAGAAAAAGAATTAGCAACGCAAGAACATCTTGAATTTCTTGACACTCTACGTAGAAGTGGGGTTACCAATATGTATGGAGCTGCTCCATACATACAAAAAGAATTTGACATTCCGGAAAATGAAGCAAAAAAAATACTTAGCCATTGGATAAGAACATTTTCAGATAGGCTGAAAAAGAAAGAAGCAACACTTTGATAAAAAAATTTTTATCCCTGCTTTTCTTTTGGAAAGGCAAGGATAAGAGTTTTTAACTCTTAAAAAAATTATAAGGAGAAAGGTTATGAAGGAAAAAGTACAAAAGAAAGCAGCAAAGGTTACACAAAAAGAAGCAGCAAAAGTTACTGCAAAACCAAAGGGGAAGAAAGTCCTAACCATCCTCAAAATGGTTGAAGCAGGGAAGACAAGAAAACAAATTATAGACAAACTGGTCTCCTTGGATGAAAACATTTCCAGAAAATCAAATGCAGGATTAGTTTCCCACATTCTGACAAAAAACGCTCTCACAATAGAAAGTGGAACTGACAGAGCAAAAAAGAAAACAATCACTGCTACTGCCTAACAACCACTTAGAAGGAGTTTAGGAAGATCTTTTCCTAGACTCCTTTATTTTTTTGTGTTGTTTCGTCTGAATATTTCATAAAGTTAGGTGACTACATAATATAAAGATGAAGGACAACAAGGCAAAGGAGGAACAAAATGGAAGAATTAAATAAAATTAAATTTAATGGACATCCAAAAACAACTTTTGAATTAGCTGTTGAAATTCTACAAAATAATTTAGATTTTACAACAAAAGATTTTTTAGAGTTTGCTAAAACAATCGAACTTCATTTTATAGAAAATCTCAGGCAACAAAGAACAAAAAGACCAGCAAAATGAAAAACATAATCAAGGCTGTAAACGAAGTAGTAACAAAAAAACGACCAGGAGCTTGGAAAGATTCTTTTCTAGGTTCCTCTATTTTTTTGTGGTATTCTGGATAAAAGTTAGGTAGTTACATAATATATAACTAACAACACAAAAGGAGGAAAAGATTATGAGATATAATATTTATGGTAGTTTTATGGATGGCGGTGGAGAATATAAAATCCCAATAAACAGGATACGGAAAATGTTCAATGAAAACGAATTAAAAAGAATGTGTGATATGGGTGAAGAAATCGTACAAGGCACAATGAAGTTTTGGGCTGAAGAAGCCATGGATAGTAGATCGGGCATAGCTTTTCCGTGATTAGTTTTTTACCGTTGCTTTCCTTAAAGGCAGGGGGCAAAAAAATAAAAAGGAGGAAGGTTATAGAAGAAATAACAGGAAAAACTTGTCCAGAGTGTGGACATAATGAAGCGTACATAGTTTCGGATCGGGGTATTGAAATTGAATATGAGTGTGTTCAATGTCAAAATCTTTTTACTGCGTATTTTCGGGAAAGCTGGTCCCCTGAATATGATGAATAGTTTTTTTACCCTTGCTTTCCCTGAAGGCAGGGGCAAAAAAATTAAAAAGAGAAGAATATGGCTAATATTTTATTTACAATATTTATGTTGTGTATTATCGCAATATGGTATATAACCTTAACAATATTTATTTAAAAAAAACAAAAGGAGGTTTTATGAAAAAATTATTAGAAGAAGTATCCTTTCCGATAACAAGGGAAAAACTAATTAACAAAGCAGGAAAAGATACTGAAATGGATGCTGTTTATCGTAACGATAGCGGCATAAACTTAGGAGTAGTTTCCAGAAAATATAATTTAATTCCCCACGGCCCTCTAATAGATGGGGTTCTGGAACAGATTGAAGAGGCAAAACTGCCTGTCGTAAATCCATCCAAATACTGGACCTCAAAAAACGGGGCCAGAATGTTTGCTTCTTTTACTTTTAGAGAAGAGTATGAAATCCTAAAAGGTGATGCTATTTCACCGGGTTTTATGATAATAAACTCATACGACCGCTCGCTAAGGTTGGGGGTAGAAAGCTTTATAGAAAGACTGGTTTGTTCAAACGGATTGTTTGCACGGGACATGCTTTTTACAACAAAACGCAAACATACCAAAAATCTCAATCTTTGGAGGATGACTTCGGAACTTATTGAAAGTTTCCCAAATTTTAAAGAGGCGGTGGTCCCTAAGTTACAAAAACTAAGCCAGACACCAATAGCAAAAAAAGAAATAATTGAAAATCTAAATGAACTGCCGGGCTGGATGCAAGAAGAGACTCTGGATTATCTACAAGAAAAAGAATTAATAACTCAAACAGCAACAGGAAAGGAAACAGAAATAGCTCTTGTTAAGGAAATAAGTGTTTGGGATTTTCTAAATTCTCTTACCTTTGTCTCGACACACTCAGAACATGCGGTGGAACAGAGAATGAGTTTACTATCCGGTTTTGTCGCAGCATTTGCTGCAAAATATTATTAATTTTCACAACATTCCTAAGGTTTAAAAGCCTTAGGAATGTTTTCTTATGGTTATAACTATTGCTCAAAAAAGGAACAGCAGCGCGCATAATATAACAGTGGTACAAATGGGTTTATAAAATAGCATGCGAGAAAAAATACAAAGGAGAAAATTAAAATGGAAGAAATTATTTTCGCTATCAATACAACTAACGGAAAGTTTTTCATCAATCACATTTTCACAGAAGAAAAAAGGAAAAAGATCATAAGACAACTATCAATTGTAGAATCCGACATAATAACTCTAAAGTTCAATTTTTACAAACTTGTAGAATTTCCAACATTTGGTTACAATCTTTATGAAAGAAGTGTAATATCACAGCAAGAAATAAAAGAAGAAAAAAAAGCATTCATTCCAATTACCCAAATTAGTTGCATTTTCTTTTTAGAATTTTCGGAATTAGAAGATAAGGATAAAATTCTGTTATTCCCTTATTCTGTCGATGAATCATTCTAACTGTTAACACTTTTATGTTTTTTGACTAGAAAATTTACTTTAAATTTATTTTTTTTTGGATTTTTTAAAAAAAGTTATATTTTTATCGAACTTTTTGGTCCCGAATTAGCTTTTAAATAGGTAAAGGGGTGGGAGTTTTAATACTATTTAATACTATAATTGTTTAATACTATTAAAAGCTGTAACTGTTTTAAACAAGCAACAACTGCTATTAAAAAGAAAAAAACCGCGTCACACACGCAAAAGGAAAAGCAAAAATGAACAAAACAGAAAGATATCAATCAATATGGGAAAACATCATCCTTCCCAGTGTGCCACAAAAATATCTGGATGATAAAAACGTTAAATATTATTATAAAATTCAAATTTGGTTATATAATTTATTAAAACAGATCAAAGAAGACGAGTTAGAAATATATTTGAGGTGGTTTGTTGATAATAAACTCCCCCAGTTAGATAGTTTTAATGCCGGTATTCTTTGTTGTGATAAAATGGTTGCCAGCTTCAAAAAGAACGGGGGCGATTACTTATTACAAAATTCGCGGAAGTGCATAAAAAACAAAAAAGAAGAATTTAATTCTCAGAGAGAGTCCGAAAAGGAGAAGTTCCTGAATTCTATTCTTCAGAAAAAAGCCCGGGGAGAAAGATTGAGCCGTTTTGACAAAGAAGCCTTAAATATTTTAAAGGAGATTAAAAAATGAAAACTAAAACCTGCACAAAATGCAAAAAAGAGAAATCAACAAAAGAATTTTGTGTTAACAGAGCCGTTAAAGATGGTTTGCATTATCAATGCAAAGAATGCAATAAAGAATATTACAGGGCTAATTCAGAAAAAATCAAAGAACAAAGGAAAGAATATTACAAAGATAACCCCGGAAAGATTAAACAAAATGCTTACAAATGGCGAGCAGAAAATCCAGAAAAGGCAAAACAAAGCGCTCTAAAATGGCAAGCAGCTAACCCAGAAAAGGTTAAACAAATTGTTAAAAAATATCAGGCAAAAATAACACAGACCTTTTGGGGTTACTGGAATCGTGGATTAGGCACTCTTATGACCCAGCTTTTAGCGGGAACAATAAAGGCTAGTCCTACTTTAGAATGGGTGTTGGGTTGTTCTTCGCAGCAGTTTATAGATCATATTATATCCCAGCTTAAGCCAGGTATGACGAAAGCTAACTACGGCAAAATGTGGGAAATAGATCACAAAATATCTAAATTTCTTTTGCCCTATGGAAGCTTTGACGATCCTAACTTTAAAAAACTATGGGCGTTGGAAAACCTTCAACCGCTTTGGAAAGCAGAAAACCGCAAGAAAGGGAAAAAATAAAAAAGGAGGAAAACAATGGACAAAAGGGCAAAGAGAAGACACATCAAGGAACTTAAAAGGAAAAAAATACGAAACAACATAAGATTGAACGGCAAATACACTCCGCCTGAAATTGATAACGGACCCAGTTTTGGAGAGTTAGCCAAAAAAGCAGGTTTTGGCCCATTAAAAAAATAACAAGGAGAAAGCATGGAAAAATTCAATGAGCATGAAGTTGCAATTTTGCACCAATTAAAGAAGAAAACAATTGGTGTTTGCGAAAGATGCGAGAACGGTTGGTTGCAAAAAGGGGATTCCGTAACAGAATGCGAATGCAGGAAGGTTTTCATTTTTCTTAAGGAGTTGATATATGCCAGAATTCCACAGGAATACTGGGGTTTAAAATTTGGGCAATTAAAGTTAGAAAAATTAGTGAAGATGGAGTTACGTCGTTATTTTAAAAATTTTGATGTTGCTTCTGAAAAAGGATTGGGTTTTTGCATGACTGGTACAAACGGCACCGGGAAAACTTCCCTTTTAGCAGAAATAGGCAAACTTTCTGTCAGAAAAGGAATCAACACAATTTACATCACAGCACAAGATTATATAAATTATAAAATGCTTAATGATTATGATAATATATCCAGAATTGAAAATGCAGATGTGATTCTACTGGATGAGATCGATAAACCCTACCAGAAGAAGGGATCCGACTACGTACTCTCACAACTAGAGAGTTTATTGAGAAATGTTTTACCGAAAAATAAAGTGCTTCACATCGCCTCAAACTGGACCCAAAAAGAGATAAAACATTTTTTAGGTGATTCAGTCTTTTCAATAATGCTGAGAAAATTAAAGTTTATTTCAATCCTCGGAGAAGATAAAAGCGAGGATCTGCAAAATGATTGGAACAACAGAATAGATAGCGGCAAAATAGATTATTTAGATGAATATTTTATCAAAATGGCTGAGAAAATGAAGAGGTTCAAAATATGATAGAAAAAAGTTTCCGCGATACAGCAGCAGAGCTTAAAATAGTTTCTTATATGCTGCGAAAAGACTATTTGCTATGTGATAAAATAGACAAAGAATTATTCTCAACAAACGCTTTCAAGATCTTTTTCACTATAATATCAGAACAAAGAACAACTCTTTCCCAAAACATTCTTAAAGAATTAGTTGCAGAAAAAGTAGAAAATCCCAACCTATTCAATCCCTATTTTCAAAAAATTTACAAATATCAACTTGGAAAAATAACGAGAAAATCCATAGATATTATTATTCCACGGCTTAAAAAATTATCAGCATTAAGAATATCGGCAGAAAAAATGGACAGTATGATATTAGCCTTAGAAGAGAAAGATATCGGTAAAGTAAAAAAGATAGCAAAAGAAATATCTTCAGTAGGAATAAAAAATGAAAAAGCAATCGCAGGAGAATACATCGAAGACTTCAAAGAAAGGAAACAAGAAATAAAAGATAGATTATTGCGTGAATGGGTAGGTGTCCCAACAGGTATACAAAAACTAGATGAAAAAACCGGGGGAGTAGTAAAGGGTGAATTAGCGATCATAGCAGGGGAAACCAGCATAGGAAAATCAATTGCTCTTGAAAGTTTTGGAGTTCACGCATGGAAAGAAAACCATAATGTGCTATTTGTCAGTTTGGAAATGTCAAAGATGCAGATACAATTTAGAATGGACAGCATGCTGTTTGCAATTCAATACAATAAATTTAGGAAAGGAGAATTTACAGAAAGCGAACTGGTTTTATGGGAGAAAAATATAAAGAAGGAACAACAAAACAGAGAAAATTTTTTCGAGACTGTTTGTTTTCCGCGGGGTTGTTCTGCCCATGATATTGAAAGTTATGCAGAAAAAATTCAAGACACAAGAAAAAAGAAAATTGATTTAATTGTGGTGGATTATTTGAATATTATGAAAACAAATAAAAACCTTGAAACTTCGAAAAAATGGGATAGCCAAGTCGATGTAGCGTGGGAATTGAAAGAGCTAGCTGGTAGCTTTAATAGCGGTGAAGGGGTGCCATTATGGAGCGGCAATCAAGTTACAGATGCCGCGGAAGGAGCTACTCTGCTAAAAAAACAAGATATTAAATATGCACGGGGAATCATAGAAGTCGCTAATATTGTCTTGGGATTAACACAAGACCAGGAGGATAAACTTGAAGATATTATGAAGTTACAAATAATAAAAATTAGGGATACAAAAGCTATACAACCGATTATACTCAGGCCGGAATTTGATGTTATGTTACTAAATCGTAGTATTGGTAATTTGAAAAAAATGGGGAAAAAAAGTGAATAAATTAGAAAGGTTAAAAAAAAGTGCTATACAATTTGAAAAAAGTGGGAATAATGTGATGGTGTGTTGCCCGTTTCACAACGAAAGCAAACCTTCTTTGGGAATTGATTTTAGTAAACAAAAATATAATTGTTTTGGTTGTGGAGCAAAAGGTAGCGGCAAAGTTGCTATCAGTAAATTATTGGGAATATTGACCGGGGAGGGAGAGTATGAATATGAAACCCCAGAAAAAGAAATCGACTTGAGTGATTTGAAGCAAAGATTGAAAAAAGCAGTAGGAACAAAAGAAAACTCCCAAAAGATAAAAATCTTGAAAAATTTTAATCTAAATAATTATGATTATCCCCGTGGAAAATATGCAGAATATTTATTGCAAAGGAAGATAAAAGAAAATTCATGGAAAAAATTTAACATAAGAACAAAAGCACAACGCATAATAGTTCCTATTTACGACAAACATAATAGGCCGGTCGCGACTTTGGCCAGGGCTATTGAAAAGGACCTAAAACCAAAAATATTAAAAACTAGCGGCTCTGATGTCTCCAAAGTGCTTTTTGGATTAAACCATTTAGGAAAAAAAAGGGTTGCAATAATAGTAGAAGGTGAGTTTGATGCTATTTATTTACAACAATTTGGTTTGCCTGCTGTTGCGTTAGGAAAAAAAATGCCTTCAGCTTTTCAACTTGTGAAAACAGGACAGCATTTCAAAAAAATCTTTTTAGCGCTTGATGGTGATGTTAGCCTGACTGATACAATAAAAGTGAAGCAAAAGATCGAACAATATTGCGGGGTTGAAGTGCTACAGTTGCCAAAAGGAAAAGATCCCAACGACTTGCTGGAAAAAGAAATATTCGAAGTTTTTAAAAAATGCAAACCTTATATCAACAAAAGGATAAACAACGAAAACCATAAAAAAGGAGGAAAGTATGTTTGATCTGGCTCTCGGCTTGGGACAAGGAGGCGTGCGAATTACATCAGAATTTCAGAGCAAGTTTAAGGTCCCTGCAGCCTATGTAAATTTAAGTATCACCGACTTTTCAAAATTTAAAGCTGAAGGAAGAAAACTTAACATCGAATGTGGGGGGACTGGACGCGACCCTGAATTGGGGTTCCAGTTTGCTAAACAAAATAAAGGAGAAATTTTAGCCTTTCTGGATAAGCTTCTAACAGAAAACACTAAAAGAGTTTTGGTTTGTATCGGGGGAGGAGGTGGTAGTGGTTCCGGACTTTCTCTTATTGTTTTACCTTATTTAGTTAAAAAAGGAAAAGATGTTTTGGTTATTTATACCCTACCGGAAAAAAAAGAAAAGCTGCCAGCTAAGCCTAATGCATTAAAAATTCTAAATAAATTAATAGAAAGATATTTGATGCAGGGTTCAATAAGCATGCTGTTGATCGACAATGAGTATTGTGCCAATAGATATTCTTCTAGCGGTTCTAGATTTGAAGGGGTAAATAAAGCCTTACCGAAAATTTTCAATAGATTCTATAGAATTACTAACCTGCATGACAGACATCGCTATGTTGACTTTTCAGCAGGTTATAACGCTTTAGATATCAATGAGTTGATGAGAGTTTTGTTTTTCTCAAAAGGTTTTTTAGACTTCCGAATATTCGAACTACCCCCCAACGCCTATAACTTACAGGAAAATGAATTGAAAAAAACAATAAAAACTTCTAGTATGTTCGTTGGAAGCTTCGATATCAATACTAGCAAGATTGCATTGGCAACTATTGCACTCCCGCTTGAATTGAAAAACAACAAAAAAGTCAGCAAATTGGTCGACAATCTTTTTGTTATTATAGGAAAAATGACGAAAGCTCCTTATGTCTTCAATTCTTCATATTATGACTCCATCAAAAATATCCGGGTTAATATAATATTAGGAGGACTAACTAAAAGCAAAAGTCTTGATTCTTTAATAAAACAATCCTTAAAAGATAAAGCCTTATTGGATAACAAAGCTAGTTTAGAATTACTAAACCTAGAAGGTGTTATGTGAATACAAAATAATTAACAAAGCAAAAAAAAACAAAAGGGAGAATAGAAAATGAAAACTAAAATATGCGCTAGATGCAAGAAAGAAAAATCAATAAAAGAATTTAGCAATTACGAAGACAGTAAAGACGGTTTGGCCTATCAATGTAAAGAATGCATAGAAGAGTATAATAAGCAATATCATAAAGACAATTCAGAATGCATTAAAGAAGCCATTAAGGGATACAAGAAAGAATATTATAAAAAATGGCAAGCAGCTAACCCTGAAAAAATTAAAGAAATTCACGAAAAGATATAGATATAAAATATTGCAAACAAAAAAAGGAACAAAAATTCTGGGAAAAACCAAAAAAGGAGAATAGAAATGGGTTTTGAAAGTGTAAGAGAGCAGTTGGCGAACGACATAGAATACTGGTCCGGCTATATTAGTCGTAAAAGTGGTTTGGAAAAGGATGATGCTTCACAAGAACTACTCATAATAGTTTGGGAACTTTATTGTAAGAAAAAAGAAGTTAATAAATATTTTCTACAACAAAGATTAAAATGGGAGTCTCTGAAAATGCTAAAGAATTTTTACATAAAAGAAAATACTGCTTACATAGAAGATTTATTCCCAATTTTTATAATCCCAGATCCAGAAGCGGAAAAAAGAGCCGAAAGATTTTTTGAAAAAGAAATCTTTGCACAACTAGTAAGAAACTTAAAAGAAAAAGATAGTTTGGCCTATAAAATAATAAACGCTTTATTGGAGCAAAAGAGTAGAAAAGAAATATGTAGCGAATTTGGTATATGTAGAGGATATTTGTCCCAAATTATAGCTACAAGAATACGGCCGGGGCTAAGGAAAATATATGAAACCTAAAATTTGTTCTGGATGTAGGAAAGAAAAGTCAATAAAAGGATAAAAAAATAAGGGGAAAAAAGCAATGAATGAATCTGAAATAAAAGAAGCGATGGATGAACTAGTAGCAGAAGCAGAATTGAAGGCTGTTTGTCTAAAGCGAAAAGTGGGTGCAAAATATTACTTGAGTGTGGGATGCAGCAAAACAGCTTTCTGTTCCCCGCCACAAACCTTGGGTGCATGCAAGGTTTGTGTAAGGGAAGGATTACAACCTTTTGAAAAGCGCGAACTTTGTCCCAACATACATGCGGAGCAAAGGGTGTTATTGTCCGTCTGCACTTTATTAAATACAAAAAATTTAGAAGATGGTGTGCTTCTCACTACTTGTTTCCCGTGCCCGGAGTGCTCTTTGTTGATTATAGAATTAAATATAAAAGAATTTTATTACAGGGACGAATATGGCGAGCAGCAAATGAAGATCTCCCAACAGTGGTTTGATAAAGCGGGGGTAGTAGCAATAAAAATATAAAAAAATCATCAAACAACTCACCAAGAAAAGGTCTTTTAAACAACGAAGGAGAAAAAAATGAATTTTATATTTGGAGCAGGAATAACAGGATTGGTAGCCGCTTTATATTATAAAGAATATTTTATCCTGGCCAAAGATTTTGGCCAAGAGCAGATAGGACCTAGGATTTTGAGAAGAACAGAATATGTGGATTCTTTTTTAGAGAAATTTAAGATACATCTGAGTTCTAGAATATACAAGTGCGGATATGTAATTGATGAAAAAATCAACCACAACACAAAAATACACAATACAATAAGTTTGATAGAAAAAGCTAACTATCTGAAAAAAACCAATAGGGAAGAATTAAAAAATACAATGAATGATGGAATAACAGAAATGGAAGGTTATGACATGACAGAGTTGTATGAAATAATATTCAAGAGAGTGTTTGACAGAATTGTTCTTAGGAAATTACTAAAAATAATTCTGTCAAACA
>Ga0209345_10003654_pt1 | contig 15629 bp, 15 predicted proteins | sample Cruoilmetagenom7_FD_187294 | JGI IMG/M metagenome (GOLD analysis project Ga0209345, IMG submission 187294) | Oil polluted marine microbial communities from Coal Oil Point, Santa Barbara, California, USA - Sample 7 (SPAdes) (version 2) | ecosystem: Environmental > Aquatic > Marine > Oil seeps ... | reverse complement strand
ATTCTATGCGCTCGAAGGGTTGTCGCAGTTGCTGACAACGGTTCGCGAAATCCGACAGTTTGCAAATAAGGCGCTGCGGATCGAAGGCGTGGTTCTGACGATGTATGACTCCCGCAACAACCTGTCGCGGCAGGTGGCAGAAGATGCGCGCAAAAATCTGGGCGAGCTGGTGTTTGAAACGGTGGTTCCGCGCAATGTCCGGTTAAGCGAAGCGCCGTCTTTTGCTTTGCCGGTGCTGGAATATGACACAGATTCTAAGGGCAGCAGGGCATACCGGTCGCTGGCACGAGAGTTGGCGGCATTGCATGGGTTTGAAACAGGACAAAATGGGGGCGCAGATGGCTGATCCGAAATTGGAAAAACGCGGGCTGGGGCGCGGACTTTCGGCGCTGATCGGCGATGTGAACGGACCTGATATCGGTGGCGGGGAGCCACAGGCGAGCGCGCGTAAAGATGGTGTTATTCCGATTGAGCGGATCAAACCAAACCCCGACCAGCCAAGGCGGCAATTTGACCAGAAAGAACTAGAGGATCTGGCCGCGTCAGTTCGTGAAAAAGGTATATTGCAGCCCCTGATAGTTCGCAGAAACACAGATAATTCAGGTAGTTATGAGATTGTTGCCGGTGAAAGGCGCTGGCGCGCTGCACAGATCGCCCGCCTGCATGAGCTGCCGGTGATTGTGCGGGACTACACAGACGAAGAAGTACTAGAAATTGCGATTATCGAGAATATCCAACGCGCCGATCTGAACCCGGTGGAAGAGGCAGTTGGTTATCGTCAATTGATGGACCGATTTGGCCATACACAGGAAAAACTGGCCGAGGCGTTATCCAAAAGCCGCAGCTATATCGCCAACCTGTTACGGCTGCTGCAGCTGCCTGATGACGTTTTGGAAATGCTGCGCGACGGGCGGCTTTCGACCGGTCATGCGCGGGCGTTGATTACTACGGACGACCCATCCGATCTGGCGCGACAGGTTATCGCCCGTGGGCTTTCCGTTCGTCAGACGGAACGGCTGGCCAAGGCTCCTAAAGAACCTGCCAAGACGGCCAAGCCGCGCAGAACACAGGCCAAGGATGCGGACACGCGCGCGATGGAAGCAGAGCTTTCGGCGACGTTACGTATGAAGGTTAGTATTGAACACAGGCCCGGCGGAGAAGGTGGGCGCATCTCGGTCAATTATCGCACACTGGAAGATCTAGAAGAGCTTTGTCGCAATTTGTCAGGCATGTAGTTAGGGCAACAGGGCCCGGATAACGGCGTTTAGAACCGGGCGACCTTTGGCGGTGACGCGCAGGTTGTCGCCGCTCGTTTCAACAAACCCATCTTCGTCTAACCCATTGATAATATTGTTATCTATCGGGACTCCGGCCATTTTCCTGTGGCGTGACAGAGAAATACCCTCGCGAATACGCAGCCCCATCATCAGGTATTCCGCGGCCTGCTCGCTGCCGGGAAGGGCTGCTCGTGGATTTTCTCCGTTACCCATCTCTTCGACCTGTTTCAACCAGGCACCGGGTGCCAAAGGCGTGTCGGTGGCAAACCGCGTGCCGTTCAGCGTCAGGCGCCCATGTGCGCCGGGCCCAATGCCCGCATAGTCACCGCCCTGCCAATAAATCAGGTTGTGGCGCGAACGGGCGCCGGGGGCCGCATGGTTTGAAACCTCATACGCCGGCAGGCCAGCCCCGGCACAAAGTTCCTGTGTCGCGAAATACATGTCTGCGGCCAAATCTTCGTCGGGCAGGCCGGACAGACCACCAGCGGCCTGTCGTTTGCCAAAGGCGGTGCCGTCCTCAATCGTCAGTTGATATAGTGACAGGTGGTCGGCAGCCATTGAAAGCGCCTCGGTCAGCTCGCGTTGCCAATCGGCAAGCGTTTGGTTCTGGCGGGCGTAGATCAGGTCAAAACTGACACGCTCAAAGGTGTCGCGGGCAAGAGAGAAAGCTTTGCGAGCCTCGGCAACGGTGTGCAAGCGACCAAGTGCGCGCAGATCGGGATCGTTCAGCGCTTGAAACCCCATCGACAGGCGATTGATACCGGCGTCACGATAGCCGTAAAACCGGGCAGCCTCGACAGATGTGGGGTTTGCCTCCAGCGTAACCTCGAAACTGTTGGAAGTCGGCCAGGTGGCGCGAACCGTGTCCATGATCCCGGCCACCAGATCGGGATTCATCAGGCTGGGCGTGCCGCCGCCAAAAAAGGCAGTGTCAAGAATTCGACCTTTTGTTTCGGCCCCAATTCTTTGAATTTCGCTGGAATAGACACGCATCCAGCGGTTTTGGTCGATCTCGGCGACAACATGGGAATTGAAGTCACAATAGGGGCATTTTGCCTGACAGAACGGCCAGTGAATATAAAGGCCAAAGCCCCCGGCGCGCCTATCCTCAGGCAAAACAACCTGCGACGAGTTTGGCGAAAGCATCGGCGCGGTGGCTGATTTCGTGTTTCTTTGTCTGATCCATTTCACCGAATGTTTCGGTTGCGCCGTCAGGCTGAAAGATCGGGTCAAAACCAAAGCCAAGAACACCGCGCATCGGCCAGACAAGACGCCCGTGCACGACGCCCTCGAACAATTCATCGTGGCCGTCGGGCCAAGCCAGGCAAAGGGTCGCGCGAAACTGTGCTTTTCGGGGTTTGGGGGCGTTGTTGGTGTTTAGCAAATCCCAGACTTTGGTCATCGCCATCAGGAAATCGCGCCCGTTCGGGGTTTCGGCCCAATCAGCGGTGTAAACGCCGGGCGCACCGTTCAGTGCATCGACGGTTATGCCGCTGTCGTCGGACAGGGCGGGCAGGCCGGAGCTTTTGGCGGCAAAATGCGCTTTGATCCGGGCGTTGCCTGCGAATGTATCCTCGGTTTCTTCTGGTTCGCGCAATCCCAGATCAGCGGCGGAAATGGCGCTGACACCAAAGGGCGCAATCAGGGCAGCAATCTCGCGCAATTTTCCCGCGTTATGCGAGGCAATGACCAGCTTGTCGCCCGAAAATTTGCGCGGCTCAGGCAACGGCGGCATTTTGGGTGGCGACAAGTTCGGCCACGCCTTTGTCGGCAAGATCAAGAAGCGTGCTCATTTCGTCACGGCTATAGGTGGATCCTTCGGCGGACATCTGCACTTCGATCAGGCGACCACCACCGGTCATCACGAAATTACCGTCTACACCGGCTTCGCTGTCTTCCGGGTAGTCAAGGTCCAGCACCGGCTGACCGGCGTAAATACCACAACTGACGGCAGCAACATTGTCGGTCAGCGGATCGGAAATAACATCACCCGCTTTCATCAGCTTGTTGACGGCAAGACGCAGCGCCACCCAGCCGCCGGTGATTGCTGCGCAACGGGTGCCGCCATCTGCCTGAATAACATCGCAATCGACAGTGATTTGACGTTCGCCCAAAGCCACCCGATCAACACCAGCGCGCAGGGACCGGCCAATAAGGCGCTGGATTTCCACCGTGCGACCGCCCTGTTTTCCAGCGGCAGCCTCGCGCCGCATCCGCGATCCGGTTGAACGGGGCAGCATACCGTATTCTGCCGTCACCCAGCCAAGGCCTGTATTTTTCAGAAACGGTGGAACACGCGCTTCGAGTGAGGCGGTGCACAACACATGGGTATCGCCGCATTTGATCAGGCAAGCGCCTTCGGCATGTTTGGTGACCCCGGTTTCGATTGTAATCGGGCGCATTGCATCTACATCTCTACCTGACGGGCGCATGTATTTTCCTTCCTCAATAAGACCGGGGACACATACGCAAACCGACGTGATGCGCGCAACCCCGATTGACGACGCCGCGCAGAGGTCTTTAATGGGTCGACCACAGGAAAAACCCGATGAGTGACGGATCAAAGGTTCTGAAGGAGATGAATGATCGCAGCCGCGAGGTGTTTCGCCGCGTGGTCGAGGGCTATCTGGATAACGGTGAACCGGTAGGGTCGCGCACGCTAACGCGCAGCATGAGCGAAAGTGTAAGTGCAGCGACGATCCGCAACGTCATGCAGGATCTGGAGTTTCTGGGCCTGTTGGATTCTCCGCATGTTTCGGCTGGGCGCATTCCGACGCAGGCGGGTCTGCGAATGTTCGTTGACGGCCTGATGGAGGTCGGGTTGGTGGATGATGGCGATCGCGCGAAAATCGACGCGACCGCGCAAAGCAATCAGCCTGAAGTTTCGATGCTGTTGGACCGCGTCGGATCGGCCTTGTCGGGGTTGACACAAGGGGCCAGCGTGGTTTTGGCGCCCAAGCACGAAGCACCGATTAAGCATATCGAATTTGTCAGTCTGGCGCAGGATCGCGCGCTGGTGGTGCTGGTCTACGGCGACGGGCATGTGGAAAACCGTGTTTTCACGCCAACACCGGGGCAGACGCCATCGTCAATGCGCGAGGCCGCAAATTTTTTGAATGCTCTGGCCGAAGGGCGCACGCTTAGCGAATTGCGCACCACCATTGCCGCACAAATCGGTCAGCGGCGGCAGGAATTGGACGTGCTTGCCCGCGGTCTGGTTGAGGCCGGGCTGGCGCTTTGGGAGGGCGATGGTGATTCTTATGAACGTCTGATCGTGCGTGGACGAGCCAACTTGCTTGATTCGGATGGCCAGGAAGAAGACCTGAACCGCATTCGCCTGCTGTTTGATGACCTCGAACGCAAGCGAGACATCGCCGATTTCCTCGAATCTGCCGAAGAAGGGGAAGGTGTGCGCATTTTTATTGGTTCTGAGAACAAACTTTTCTCACTTTCGGGTTCCTCTTTGGTGGTCTCTCCCTATATGAACGCTGATCGAAAAATCATTGGTGCCGTCGGTGTCATCGGACCAACGCGTCTGAATTACGGGCGGATTGTGCCAATTGTGGATTATACCGCGCAACTGGTTGGCCGGATGCTGTCGGGTCGCGATTGAAGGGTAAGACGAATATGGGCGAAGCTGAAAAAGACATTATTGGCGAGGTCGAGGCCCTTGTTGATGAGCTTGAAGCAGAGGGTTTTGGCGAAGAAGCCGAAGAATTTGTAGAGAGCCTTGAAGAGGTTGATGAGCTGGAAGCCCTGCGCAACGAGCGCGACGATATGCGCGACCGGTTTATGCGCGCATTGGCGGATGCGGAAAACGCCCGCAAGCGCGGCGAGCGGGATCGCCGCGAGGCCGAACAATACGGCGGGTCAAAACTGTCGCGTGATATATTGCCGGTCTACGACAACCTGAAGCGGGCAATGGACGCGGCGACGGATGAGCAGCGCGAAGTTTCCAAGGCGTTGTTTGATGGAATCGAGTTGACGATGCGCGAATTGTTGAGCGTGTTCAAAAAACACGGCATCGAACTGATCGCTCCGGTGATCGGCGATGTCTTTGATCCGCAAATCCATCAGGCGATGTTTGAGGCATCGGTGCCTCAGACCAAGGCTGGCGACATAATTCAGGTGATGACCGAGGGCTTCCTTTTGCATGATCGCCTGCTGCGCCCGGCGCAGGTTGGTGTCAGCTCGACCCCGAAGTCTTCTTCGTAAGGGCCTTAAGCTCATAAATCAGGTTAAGCGCCGCTTTTGGCGTCAGCTCGTCGGGAAGAACCCCGGCGAGCTTTTCTTCGGCCGCTGAGGCGGCTTGTTTTGGTGCCGGGGCAGAGGGTGTCGCGGAAAACAGCGGCAGGTCGTCGATCAATGCCTTTTGCCGGTTGCCGCCTTCTCGCTCGCCCTTTTCAAGCGCATCAAGCACCACCCGGGCCCGTTCGACCACCGATTTGGGCAACCCTGCAAGACGGGCCACCTGCACGCCATAAGACCGGTCGGCAGAACCTTTGTGGACCTCATGCAGGAACACCACGTCACCTTCCCATTCTTTGACGGCGACATTTGCGTTTTCGACGCCCGTCAGTTTGTCGGCCAAAACCGCCATTTCATGGTAATGGGTGGCGAAAAGGGCGCGGCATTGATTGGTGTCGTGCAGATGTTCCAATGTGGCCCATGCGATCGACAGCCCGTCATAAGTGGCAGTGCCGCGGCCGATTTCATCAAGAATTACCAGCGCCCGGTCGTCGGCCTGATTAAGAATTGCGGCCGTTTCAACCATTTCGACCATGAAGGTCGATTGTCCGCGCGCCAGATCATCCGAAGCCCCGACGCGGGAAAACAGCTGTGAAACCAACCCGATATGGGCCGCATCGGCGGGTACGAATGAACCCATTTGCGCCAGCAGAGCAATCAGCGCGTTCTGGCGCAAAAATGTGGATTTACCGGCCATATTGGGACCGGTCAGCAGCCAGATATCGGACCCGTCCGAGCCGTCGGCCAATTCGCAGTCATTTGCGATGAACGGCAGGCCACCTTGCGCACGCAAAGCGGCTTCCACCACGGGATGGCGACCGTTGGTGATCTGAAAGGCGCGGCTTTCGTCCAGCTTGGGCCGGGCCCAGTTTTCGCCGCTGGCAAGGTCGGCTAAAGAGCTTGCCAGATCAAGTTCGGCAAGAGCGCGGGCGGTGGCGGCGATTGCAGCGGAAACATCAAGAATTGCCGAAACAAGGCTGGAATAGAGCCGCTTTTCGATTTCCAAAGCAAGGTTGCCAGAGTTCAGTATTTTGGTCTCAAGCTCTGATAGCGGCACCGTGGTAAAGCGGACAGCGTTGGCTGTTGTCTGGCGGTGTATGAAGGTTTGTGAAAGTGGTTCGGCCAGCATTTTGGCGGCGTGGGTGGCGGTGACCTCGATGAAATAGCCCAGCACGTTGTTGTGCTTGATCTTCAGGGTCGAAATCCCGGTTTGGGCGGCGTAATCGGTTTGCAGCCCGGCAATAACACCGCGCCCCTCGTCGCGAAGTTGGCGGGCCTCGTCCAGATCAGCGTCGTATCCGGGGGCGATAAAGCCACCATCGCGCGTTAAAAGCGGAGGCTCGGCAATCAGCGCGGCGTCAAGCAGGTCAATCAGGCCAGCGTGGCCGGTCAGATCTGTGGCGGCATCGGCCAAGATTGACGGGGGCGATTGCGGGACGACAAGGCTTTGGATTGCATCGGCTTGCGCCAAACCGGCGCGGATCGCGGCGAGATCACGTGGGCCGCCGCGATCCAGCGCAAGGCGAGACAGCGCGCGGTCGATATCGGGCACCTGACGCAGGGCGTCGCGGGTATCTTCGCGCAGGGTGGTCCGGGTCGTGAAATATTCCACCCCATCAAGACGGTTCTGGATCAGCGCCAGATCACGCGACGGGCCGGACAGGCGACGTTCCAGCAAACGCGCGCCGCCAGAGGTGACGGTGCGGTCAATGCTGGCAATTAGCGACCCGTCGCGCTTGCCCGACAAATTGTGGGTCAGTTCCAGATTGCGCCGGGTTGCGGCGTCGATTTGCAGGGTCGCGCCGGAATGCTCGCGCTGGGGTGGGCGAAGCAGCGGCAGCTTGCCCTTTTGCGTGATCTCAAGATAGTCGACAATCGCGCCCATGGCGGCCAGTTCGGCGCGACTAAACTGGCCGTAAGCGTCGAGCGCGCCGACCCTGAACAGAGATTTGAGGCGCTTTTCGGCGCCGGTGCTGTCAAAGCTAGCGCCAGCCAACGGCGTCAGGGCGATGTCTGTATGTGACACTAACTGCGAAAATTCTGCGAATTTTCCGTCTGCCACGATAAGTTCGCGCGGTGTAAGGCGCGCCAGTTCAGGCGACAGGCGTACCTGTGGGCAGGGCATGACGTGAAACGCCCCGGTGGAAATATCGACCCATGCGAGCGCGCCCTGATCGCGCACTTCGCCGAAGGCGGCCAAAAAATTGTGACGATTTGCCTGAAGCAGGGCGGCTTCGGTCAGTGTGCCGGGTGTGACCAGCCGCACCACGCCACGTTTCACCACGGATTTATAACCGCGCTTTTTGGCCTCTGCCGGGTTTTCAAGCTGTTCGCAAACGGCGACGCGAAAACCCTTGCGGATCAGCGTTAGCAGATAGCCCTCGGCGGAATGCACCGGGACGCCGCACATGGGAATATCGGCACCAAGGTGTTTGCCGCGTTTGGTCAGGGCGATATCAAGGGCCTGAGCGGCGGCAATCGCATCGTCAAAAAACATCTCATAAAAATCGCCCATCCGGTAGAACAGCAGAGCGTCTTTATGGTCCTGCTTAATCTCCAGAAACTGCGCCATCATCGGCGTTACAGCGGCGTTGGCGACAGTCACGAAAAACCCCCCGGTTTGCTGGGTGAACCATACAAACCGGGGGGTCAGGGGAAAAGGCGAAAGTCGGGGTGGCGCGTGGTTAATGGTCGACGAATGGGGCCGCATCGCCCCAAAGTGCCTGAACCCGCGCGTCGCGCCCGCAGGCGTTGCGGTAAAACTTGTAGGCTTCGGACTGACGTTTGGGACCGCGGCGGGTAACGACGAGCTTTTGGCCTTTGTAATAATTCTGGTGATATCCCTCGGCGTCATAAAACGCCGCCGTGGGCAGAATTGGGGTTACAATATTGCGCCCAAGCTCGGCGCTGGCCTTGGCGATGGCTGCCTTTGCTGCGGCCTCTTCGGCCTTGTTAGACACGAATATTGCGGTTCGATAGCTTTTGCCACGGTCACAAAATTGCCCACCCGCGTCGGTGGGATCAACGGAGCGCAAAAACAGGTGTAACAGCTTATCATATGAAAGAGTGCCGGGGTTATAGGTGATGCGCACGGCTTCGTAATGGCCGGTGCCGCCTGCGGTGACCTGTTTGTAGGTCGGATTTTCCGTGGTGCCGCCGGTGTAACCGCTGACCACGCCGCGCACGCCCTTGACGCCTTCAAAATCGGATTCGACGCACCAGAAACAGCCACCCGCAAGGATTGTTGTTTCCGCATGGGCAAGGCTGGATTTCACAATCAGCCCCAAGACAATGGCAAAGCCCAGAACGATGTATTTTGGCAGGATCAGACGCATAGCACACTCCTTTGTCGCCAAAATGCACGTTCAGCGCATGTTGGAAACAGGAAGATGGCCAGTTTCACGCGGGCTTGAGCAGAGTTTACTGGTCTGTGTCGGTCCGCTGGTTGCGCTTTGCGATTAATTTCAGACGCAGGGCGTTGAGCTGAATAAAGCCAGCCGCGTCCTTTTGGTCATAGGCACCAGCGTCATCTTCGAAGGTGACGTGTTCTTCGGAATAAAGCGAATGATCGGACCAGCGGCCAACGGTGCGCGCGCTGCCTTTATAAAGTTTCAGGCGGACGGTGCCGGTGACGTGTTTTTGCGATTCGTCGATCAGCGCTTGCAACATTTCCCGTTCGGGGCTGAACCAGAGGCCGTTATAGATAACCTCGGCGTAGCGCGGCATCAGTTCGTCTTTCAGATGCGCCGCTCCACGATCAAGGGTGATCTGTTCAATGCCGCGGTGTGCTTCGAGCAGCAGGGTGCCGCCGGGGGTTTCGTAGATACCGCGCGATTTCATGCCGACAAAACGACCCTCGACCAGGTCAAGACGGCCGATTCCATGCTTGCCGCCAAGCTCGTTGAGGCGCGTCAGGATTGTGGCCGGGCTAAGGGCTTCGCCGTTGATTGAAACAGCGTCACCTTTTTCAAAGCCAACCTCTATATATTCGGGCGTGTCGGGTGCTTTTTCGGGGTCGGTGGTGCGCTGATAGACATAGTCGGGCGCCTCAACTGCCGGGTCTTCCAGCACTTTGCCCTCAGACGAGGTGTGCAGTAGGTTTGCATCCACAGAAAATGGCGCTTCGCCGCGTTTGTCCTTGGCAATCGGGATTTGGTTTTTCTCGGCAAATTCAATCAGTTTGGTGCGGCTGGACAAATCCCATTCGCGCCAGGGTGCGATCACCTTGATATCGGGGTTTAGCGCATAGGCTGACAATTCAAAGCGCACCTGATCGTTGCCCTTGCCAGTGGCCCCATGGGCGACGGCGTCGGCACCGGTTTGGGCGGCGATTTCTATCAGGCGTTTGGAAATCAGTGGCCGGGCGATGGAGGTGCCAAGCAGATAGAGCCCCTCATAAAGCGCATTGGCACGAAACATTGGGAATACAAAATCACGCACAAACTCTTCGCGCAGATCCTCAATATAGATCTGGTCGGGGGCGATCCCCAGCAGCTCGGCCTTTTTGCGGGCAGGCTCAAGCTCTTCGCCCTGACCCAGATCAGCGGTGAAGGTAACAACTTCGCAGCCGTATTCGGTCTGAAGCCATTTCAGAATGATGGATGTGTCGAGGCCGCCGGAATAGGCGAGGACGACTTTTTTGGGCGCAGACATGCGGGAGCTCCGTCGAAGAGATTGCTTCGGCGGGGTCTATTGGCTTTTGATTGGGCGGGCAAGGGTGGTCAGCAAGGTGTCAGGCAGCATTGGCAAAGCCGCTGCCATTGTTGAACTCTGCCCTGGAGCTTTCGTAGGTTGCCAAGACCGCCGGAAGGTCGATCGCGTCGTAATTTTTCTGCGCGGCGTCTTTTTCACCCGTCTGGCAAAGCTGGCTAAGCGCCGCGAACCCAAGGTTCAGCGCGCTGCCCTTCAAAAAATGTAATTCCGCCTCTAACGTTGTGGGGTCAGGTGACGCTTTCAGGCGTTCCATAACCTCACCCACTTCTTCAAGGAAGATATCCACCACCTCGAGGAAATCATCCTGTCCGACCTCATCGCGCAACTCATTCACTCGTTCCCAACTAATCATCTTCGCCCTCACATACATTGTGTAGACGCCCCCACGAATTGGAATCTAGCGAGGCAAGGTTAACGGGGTGTGTGTGTTGGGCGGGCAGATAGATAGCATTTTAGGATTAAGCGGCCATAAACCCGGCGGGTCTATTTTGCAGGGATTAGCGAATGGGAGTGTGAATTTGGTGGTTGCCGAGCGGGAAAGGCCGGGTTCGGAAGCGGACCACCGGCGGATTAAAATCAAGCAGGTATTGCTGGTTGATGACAGCCGTTCGCAGCGGCGTATTCTGTCGGTGTATTTATCGCGCTGGGGGTATTCGGTTGTTGAGGCGGCCTCGGGTGCTGAGGCGCTGGAAATATTGGAAACCAACCCGATTGACCTGATTGTAAGCGACTGGGTGATGCCGGGAATGGACGGGCTGGAGCTGTGTCGGCGATTCCGTGCGTTGGCCCGCGAAAGTCACGGGTATTTTATTCTGCTGACGTCTAAGTCCGAAAAAGGCGAGGTTGCGCTTGGGCTGGATGTCGGGGCGGATGATTTTTTGACCAAACCGGTCGCAGCAACCGAGTTTCTGGCGCGGATACGGGCTGGCGAGCGGGTGCTGGAGATGGAGCGCGAGCTGACGCAAAAGAACCGGTTGGTTAGCGAAACTTTGGCAGAGATCAGCACGCTATACGAATCGCTGAACCGTGACCTGGTAGAGGCGCGCAATCTACAGCAATCGCTTTTGCGACAGCCGTTTGTGGATTTCGACAGTGCAAAACTATCGCTGATGTTGCGTCCAAGCGGCCATGTGGGCGGCGATCTGGTTGGGCATTTTCCGATATCCGAAACACAAATCGGACTGTTTGCAATGGATGTTTCGGGGCATGGCGTTGCCTCGGCTTTGATGACGGCGCGACTGGCGGGCCATTTGTCGGGGTCGACGCCGGAACAGAATCTGGCGCTGGCGCGCAACGCGGACCGCGCGATTGTCGCCCGGCCACCCAGTGAAGTTGCGAGCGACCTGAACCGCCTACTTTTAGAAAATATAGAGACCGAGCTGTATTTCACGATGTTGCTTGGGCATGTGGATCTGATTTCAGGGGATGTCACCCTGACCCAATGCGGACATCCGCATCCGGTGATCCAGCGCGCGGGTGGCCAAATTGAGATGGGCGGTGAAGGTGGTACGCCCGTGGGCCTGATTGATAATGCCCAATGGCAGGATTTTCAAATGCGGCTGTTCCCCGGTGACCGGCTGTTGCTGATGTCGGATGGCGTTACCGAATGTCCGGCACCGGACGGAGAAATGCTGGACGACGAAGGTTTGGTTCGGCTTTTACGCCGGAACGCCCGGCTGCGCGGCGAAGTGTTTTTTGAAACGCTGATCTGGGATTTGGTGGCGTTCTCTGGCGATAAGGATTTCCCAGACGATATATCTGCGGTCATGGTGGAATTCGACGGGCCGCCTTAGGGGCAGGCGACAGTTTCAAATTCACCGACTGGCCAGAAAGCGTTGAACGAAGGCCCGGTCGCCGTCATTTGCCAGAACGTCAATGGCAGCATAGGTGGAGGTCCAGAAAGCGGAGTGGCCGCGTTCTGTCGGTTCTGAAACCGCGCGAACCGGGCTGGCGAGAAAGACATGGGCGATCTTCTCGGCCCACATGTCATATTCGGGCATAAAGACAAAGCGGCGATAAACCCCCAGCTTGCGCGGGCGGGTTATCGACCAGCCGGTTTCCTCAATGACTTCGCGGCGCAACGCCTGATAGGGCGATTCGCCGGGATCAATCCCGCCGCCGGGCAACTGAAATTCAGATTTCGGATAGGCCTGATGGGTCAGCAAAACTGCATCGCCGCGTGCGATAACGGCGTAAGCGCCGGAACGCTTGCGATAGGGTTTTCCGGGCTGCACTGCCTCTCCAAATCGTCGTATCATCCGAAATCGCCCTTTTGCCGCCGGTTGCCCCGCCTATATAGACCGGATATGCCAACCATTGGTGCGCAAGGAAACCCCATGTCGCTTGGATCACAAATTGCCTGGGACGATACCGTCCTGCCCTTTCAACTTGACCGGAGCGATATTCGCGGCCGGGTCGCACGGCTTGACGCGGTGCTGGACGGGGTGTTGCAACAACATAATTATCCGCCGGTGATTGAGGCGCTGGTCGCCGAGGCCGTGCTGCTGACTGCATTGATCGGCCAGATGGTTGATCTGCGCTGGAAGCTGTCGTTGCAGATACGCGGTGACGGACCGGCGCGCCTGATCGCAACGGATTATTATGGCCCGGGCGAAAATGGCGAGCCTGCGCAAATTCGCGCTTATGCCAGCTATGACGAAGATCGGCTTGATCCTGCGGGTGACCCTTTTGGGCAGATCGGCAAGGGATTTTTCGCGGTTTTGATAGATCAGGGGCAGGGGATGGAACCCTATCAGGGGATCACGCCGATTGCCGGGGGATCGCTGTGCACCTGTGCTGAAACGTATTTTGCCCAGTCCGAACAGTTGCCAACACGGTTTGCTGTGTCGTTTGCGAATATGCGCACCGCGGCTGGCCGGTTAAGCTGGCGGGGCGGCGGTGTGATGTTGCAACATATGCCCAAAGCCTCGCCGTTTGTGGCCAATGACGGCGCCTCAGGCGAAGGCAAACTGCTGCACGCGGGCGATATTCTGGATGGCGAGGACGAGGAAAACTGGAACCGCGCGACGATCCTGCTGGAAACCGTTGAGCCGGGTGAGTTGCTGGGGCCAGAGGTGCAGCCATCGGACCTGCTGGTGCGGCTGTTTCACGAGGAATCGCCGCGTGTTTACGATGCACAGCCGGTTGCGTTCGGCTGCCCCTGCAACGCAGACCGAGTGCGCGCCAGCCTGTCGATGTATTCCGCAAAGGATATCGGTCATATGACAACGGCGGACGGGCGTGTAACTGCTGATTGTCAGTTTTGCGGAGCACATTACGATTTTGACCCCACCACACTGGGGTTTGAGGCAGAGGGTGCATCCGGTGCCACAGACTGAGTTATGGGATCGGTTTTGTGCGGCTCCGGCCAAGGCGTCGCCGCCCACGTCTGATTTTGAGCTGAACAAAGGCGTTGAGCTGCCCGCGGGCAGAACCTTACGGCCTGCCGGAGTTCTGATTGCGGTGCAGGATACCGAGGCCGGGCTTCAGGTTATTCTGACCAAGCGATCTTCGTCGTTGAAACACCACCCGGGTCAGGTTGCCTTTCCCGGCGGCAAGGTGGATGCGGATGATGTTGATGTGGTGGCAGCGGCCTTGCGCGAGGCCGATGAAGAGATCGCGCTGAAACCGGGCAACGTCGAGGTTGTTGGCACATTGCCCGAGCATGAGACCATCACCATGTTTGCCGTGACACCAGTGTTGGCGCGGGTGAAACAGGCATTTGTGCCGCGCGGTGAGCCCGGCGAAGTCGATGAAGTTTTCAGTGTGCCGCTGGCGCATCTGGCCGATATTTCGCGTTATGGCATTCAGTCGCGCCAATGGCGCGGAGTTGAGCGGCATTATTATGCCGTTCCCTATGGGCCCTATTATATCTGGGGCGCGACGGCGCGGATGTTGCACGGGCTGGCGATAAGGATGGGACCGTGACGCGGATCAGCGGCGACTGGCTGACGGCGGGCGCGACGCAGGCAGTGATGGATATGCTGGAAGGTGCAGGCCATCAGGCGTATTTTGTCGGCGGCTGTGTACGCAACGCATTGCTGGCAACACCGGTCAATGACATTGATATCGCCACCGAAGCATTGCCCGAGCGGGTCATGGATCTGGCAGCCAAAGCAGGGCTGAAGGCGATTGGCACCGGGATTGAGCATGGCACGGTGACGGTTGTTTCGGATGGCACGCCCTATGAGATCACCACCTATCGGCGCGATCTGAAAACCGACGGACGGCGCGCTGTGGTGGCGTTTTCCGGTGACATCGCCGAGGACGCAGCGCGCCGGGATTTCACCATGAACGCGCTTTATGCAGATCGAAATGGGACGGTGCTCGACCCGCTGGGCGGGCTGGACGATTTGCAGAACCGACGGGTTCGGTTCATCGACGATGCTAACGCGCGGATCCGCGAAGACTATCTGCGTATCCTGCGGTTTTTCCGGTTTCACGCCTGGTATGGCGATCCGGGCGAAGGTTTGGACGGCGCCGCACTGGCTGCGATTGGCGAAAATCTGAACGGGCTTGCCGGGTTGTCGCGCGAACGTGTGGGATCGGAGATTAAGAAATTGCTGGCGGCTTGCGATCCCGCACCTGCGGTTGGCGCAATGGTGCAGGCCGGGGTGCTTGGCCATGTGCTGCCGGGTGCAGACGCGAGCTTTCTGGCGTTACTTGTGCATTTTGAGGGGCCGCGCCCGGCGGACCCGATCCGCCGGCTTGCTGTGCTTGGCGGGCCTGACCCGTCTGAAAAGCTGCGTCTTAGCCGAGCGGATGGGCGGCAGTGGAATATGCTGAGGGGCGAAATGGCCGACACCGCGCCGGTCGCGGTATTGGGCTATCGCCACGGTGCGACATTGGCGGTAGATATCGCGCTGTTGCGGGCGGCGATTTTTGAACAACCCCCGGCGGGTGATATCGACGAACAGGCGGCGCGCGGTCAGGCGCAGGTTTTCCCGGTTGAGGCCGCGGATCTGATGCCAGGCTTGCAAGGCGCGGCGCTGGGTGAGCGCCTGAAGGAGTTGGAATTGCAATGGGTCGCGTCGGACTTTAGTCTGACCAAGGCACATCTACTGGACTGAATTAGAACGGACAGACTGAACAATGCGGCTGGGCGATCTTATCAATCCATTTAAGCAGGTCGAGCGGCCGCCACCGCGCCGTTTACGCGGATTCATTTACTGGGCTCTGAGCGGGTCAATTCCTGTTCTGATCGCTGCCTCGGCCATATCCGCAATGGCCGGATCGCTTGAGGTTGTGACCGCGCTGTTGCTGGGCATTGTAATCGACACCGCACTGGCATCCGGCCCGCAATCGTTTTTCGCAGATAATCTGTGGTTGCTGGTTGCGTTTGTCAGCTTTTTTCTGGTTTTAAGGCCGATCGTTTTTGGTCTTGTGGCGGTG
>Ga0209345_10003650_pt1 | contig 15642 bp, 14 predicted proteins | sample Cruoilmetagenom7_FD_187294 | JGI IMG/M metagenome (GOLD analysis project Ga0209345, IMG submission 187294) | Oil polluted marine microbial communities from Coal Oil Point, Santa Barbara, California, USA - Sample 7 (SPAdes) (version 2) | ecosystem: Environmental > Aquatic > Marine > Oil seeps ... | reverse complement strand
GACATCAACATTTTGCGAACCGAGCTGGAAACCAAAGTGGAAAGCAGGAGGCAGGAATTTGGCTTGAAGGTAGAAGATGGCCTTGCCAGTTTCGAGCAAGGCATAACGGCTGAACATCGAAAATTGAGGGTTGGCATGGCCCAATTCCTGACACGCTCAAGCATCGCCACCATCCTGACCGCACCGCTAATATATTCGCTGATCATCCCGTTCCTGCTGATCGATGCCTGGACCACCATTTATCAGGCGATCTGCTTTCGCGCGTATCGCATATCCATGGTGCCGCGGGCTGAATATATCAAATTCGACAGGCGCAAACTGCGTTATCTAAATTGGATTGAGGCGCTCAATTGCGCGTTTTGCAGCTATGCAATTGGGGTGATTGATTATGTCCGTGAAGTAGGCAGCCGGACGGAGCAATATTGGTGCCCGATCAAACATATGCAGAAAAGAAATGATCCCCATCACCGCTATCACGGCTTTGTGGAATATGGGGATGGGGCTGGATACCGCACGCAGCTGACTTCGCTGCGCGATGACCTGCGTGATGACCGGCACGGCGATCCGGACGCTGGCCCGCAACCATCAGATTAAATGCCCCGGGCACCCGGCTCCTGCATAGAAAATTTCACAGCCATTTGGCCCGCGCCTGCCGCCTTACATGCCGGCAATGAAAGCTGGCGTCGCCGCGGCGAACAGACACGGTAAATAGGCGGCGCTAAACAGGCGGGGCAACACCGATCCAACCGTGGATACGGCCCTGCCCCGCCTCATATAAATTCAAGCCAAAACGAAACGGCAATACCCCGCAACACCCCGCGCGGTATTAAACCAGCTCAACGTGAACCAGGTGCGCCGCCTTCGACAAAGCCCGGAAATGCGGAGATATAGTCAATAAAGGGCTCGCCCAAACCCTCTCCCGCCAAATACTCACGGCTCACAGGCATCTCTTTGGAGGTGAAATTGGGATCAGCCTTCACCAAATTCGGGAAGTCATGGTGCAAAATCCCCCCACGGCCAAGCAACACAAAATCGGCGCCGGCATCAATACATTTGCGAACATCAGCCGCCGACATAATCTTGCCCGCGACCCCCAATCGGCAATTTCCGCGCGGCAATGCGCTAAACCATTCAATCAACGGCTTTTCAGCAAACGCGGGATCGACCGGCGTTTCAAAACAGCTCCACAGTGACATATCAACATAATCGACCACACCCGAAGTCATCAGCGATTGGGCCAATTCCAACGCTTCACGCGTATCAATGCTATGGCGCTCAGGCGAAAGACGCACACCAAGTTGAAAGTTCGGGCCAGTCGCATCCCGCACTGCTGCAATAATCGTATCAAGAAAGCGTCGACGCTCAGCAAACGAGCCACCCCAACCATCATCGCGGTCGTTGTTCGTCGCCAGAAATGCACAGATCAAATAACCGTGCGCCGAATGCAATTCAACGCCGTCAAACCCAGCAAGCTCAGCTCTACGTGCAGCAGCAGCATAAGCCACAACGGCCTCTTCCACTTCGGCCGTGGTCATTGCCCGTGCGCCCGTTTCAGCATCTGCAATTGGCCCAACCGGCGCCTCACCGATCAAATCCCGCCCTGCGCGAAACCCTGCATGATGCAATTGCACCGAAGAAAGGCTTCCAGCAGCGCGAATTTCGTCCGCAAGCCGCTTCAAACCGGGCACATGATCGTCCGACCAAATGCCAAGCTGCTCGCCAAAACCCTGACCATTTTGCAAGACATATGCACCGCAAGTCATCGTGAGCCCGAAACCGCCGCTTGCGCGCATGGATAGCCAATGACAATCCAGATCAGAAACCTTGCCGTCACTATGGCTTTGCCTGTTGGTCAGTGGAGCTAGCATGAAACGATTTTTCATGGCTGGCCCGCGCGCCAGCGAAAGTGGTGCAAAAAGATCGCTCAAAGTACAAAACTCCTCATTGAATTAGCATCATCGCAGGGCGCTAGAACAAAACACCCCATTTGGTTGGACAAGAAGGTTGAACCATCAAGGAGGCGGTCCAAACTTTCAATTGGCGGAAATACTGGGGAAAGTGTCACGAATATCAAGAAGCGCCTGAATGGAGGAATCCCGCTTCTTGCACTCGCTGTTCACCGGCACAGCAATCCCGATTGCATACGGTGTTTTATTTTCGCCAAACGACACCCAAGTCGCAAGGCCGATCAAACCTGGCGTAAATTGCGGATCACTCTGCGCATAACCGGTCTCGCGAATGCTCTGAAGATCCTCGAGTAATGCCGTTTCACTGACCACCCAATCACTTGAAACAGATTCAGCATTGTTGCGCCGCAAAATACCGCGCACCTCATTGGTCGGCAGCGAAGCCAACATTGCACGGCCAGTTGCCGCCAGCGCCAATGGCCGGGTTAGCCCTGGCGTTGGCACAGCTTGCTGGCTTTGTTGTTCTTGCCGATAGGCAATATATTGTAAATCAACGCCGTTACGCTGCGCGATGAAGCACAGCTCGCCGCTCATACTATGGAGCTGCTCAAGGCATTCTGAAAAATGTTTGCTGGAAGGGACCGAATCAACATATCGATTGCCCAATAATCCAATGCGCGGTGTTGGATGGAAATCACGTGCCTGCGGATCGTAACGCAGATACCCTAGGTCAACGAGGCGCATCAGCAAGGCAGATGCACTGGATTGCGGGTATCCCAAATCCCGGCAAATATCCTTGATTCTAACGCCAGAGCTATATGAGCTGGAAAAATATTCCAGAATTTCGAGGACTCTGTCCGCTGACTTTATGTTCTGTGCCACGTTCCCCCCCTCCCAAAAAGGCATTCACCGGCGCAAATCACGAACTTGCTTTGGTGAATAGACGCACGATCATTAACCGAGCAATTTTTTTGGGAGACTACCACTCAGCTGAAAACTTTCAACCTGACAAACCGGGTTCCAGTGGGCGCAGCGCACCCAGCCGGAACAACGCGGCCATTTAAATCTCCGGAATTCATATCCAGATCAAAGGCGGATCGATTAAACGTCAAGAACCAGCGTATCGCTTTTGGAGCCGGAACAACAAATGATGATCTTCTTGTTTTCAGCGCGTTCCTTGCGGCTCAGGATCATGTCTCGGTGATCAGGCTCACCGCTAATGACTCTGGTTTCGCACGACCCGCAAATCCCTTCGTTGCAAGATGATGGCACATCCAAACCGGCCTCTGACAATGCCTGCAAAATCGTTTTGCCCGGTTTCACCACGACATTCACATCGCTTCGGTCACATACAACGGTGTAACCGCCAGCATCTGATTTTTCGATATTGCTGGCGAAATATTCATAATGAACCCGTTCATCCGGCATGCCTGCATCAGCAGCGCCCGCACGGTACGCATCCAGCATTCCCACAGGTCCGCAGCAATAAGCATGCGTATCGGCAGGTAAATCTGACAAAGCAGCCTTAAGATCGAGGATTGAACCACCCGGTTCCTCATCAAAATTATACAGCACTTCGCCCTTACCTTCAGCTGCAAGCGCAGCAAGATCATTGAGCAAGGCGGCACGCGATTGAGTTCTAACGCAATAATGCAGCCGCCATTTCTGACCTGTTTCATTCAACCGTGAAATCATCGGGATAAATGGCGTGATGCCAATTCCGCCGGCGATAAACACCGAAAATGGCGCGTCCTCAACCAGCTTGAAATTATTATGCTGCGCGCTGATCTGAAGTTTTTCACCAACTCTCAGCTTGTCGTGCAGATAGATTGAACCACCCTGGCTGTTCACATCGCGTGCAATCGTCAAGCGATATGTGCCAGAATCTTCAGGGATGTTCGACAAGGAATAACTGCGCGAAATATCGCCTGGCATAAACACATCAACATGCGCCCCGGGGTCCACCGGGGGCAGCGGCAAGCCATCATCCCGCCTCAGATGCAGTGAAACGACGTCAGTCGCCTCAAGGTTTATCTGAAAAACTGTGACGGGTATTGTTTGTTCGGACATCAGAAGATCACGACCTTATCGAAATAATATCACCAATGCCGCCGATGGAATAATGCCATCGGACCAAGCGCATATTCGCGCCCCAACACGGGAATGTAATACTTTGGCAAAAAAAGAGGCCCCAGCCGAAACCGACTGGAAGCATCTTTATATCACGCGGCGAATTCATCACCGCTGGTGAGGATCCGGCGGAGTTCCCCCCGCCGGATCCATCGTCCATCAGTTCTTGACGGTCACTTGAAGCGCGATCACCCGACCACGGTTCACCGAACCAACATACGCACCGCCACTGGCAGTGATGCCGGTTGCAAAGGTAACGTAAGTTTCGTCGGTCAGATTGGTCCCGATTGCAGCGATTTCCAAATTATCGCCAATGCGCATGCCCAAGCGGGCATTAACCGTCTGATGAGCCTGCATGAATGGTGCATTCGGCTGGTTCACCAAAGATTGCAGTAGCGCTTTACTGGCAAAGTCAAACGTTACCGAACCAAACACATCCACTTCATCGCTGACCGGTTGGTCATAATCGACAGTGAACTGGCCCGACCATTTCGGATTCCGCGAAAGCGGTTGGCCAGCCAATGCTACGGAACCATCGCCTGGGAAATCATCCAGGAATTTGCCGTCGGCATAAACCAAGCTGCCAGTCAGCCTGAAATTATCGCCCAACCGCAATGCACCGGTCGATTCAACGCCCCGCGAACGGATATTGGCATTACCGATAAGGCTGCGCGAAACATTATTAATGGTTGCCGTGTAGTTATTCTGGAAAGCAGCAACCTTGGTGTTGAACAATGCGACTGCGATGTAGCTACCGCTCCCAAGACCAAGTTTGGCACCCAGTTCGGTGGAGTATGCAGTTTCAGGTGTAAACGAAGCAAGGGAAACCAATGCTGCACCATCCTGATAACCGCCACTCTTGCTACCCTTAGAATAGGTCGCATAAAGCAGTAGGTCAGACGTAGCATTATACCGCAGCCCGATGCTGTAATCGACCGAATCGTTGTCGAGCGGGGTATAAGGCGTGAGCGGCGTATTCGGGAAAATATAGCTTAGCAGACCGGTTGCAACACGTGACATCGTGCCACGCTTTTCTTCGTGCGTGTACCGGACACCGGCATCCACCGTCAGATTGTAGAGCAATTCATAACTACCCGAAGCAAACGCGGAATAGGCATTAACCTTCTGCGTAATAACGGTGTTGGAAACCCCGGTAATCGGGAAGCCTACAGAGTTAGAACCTGAACCGCCGGTAATTGGGTTGTTACCCCAATCGTTCCAGTAATAATATGCACCGACGAGATATTGGAAGCGGCCTGTGTGCGGAGAACTGATCCGCACTTCCTGAGTGAACGCCTTATTGTGTTCATCTTCGATAATGCCGAACAAATTGGCCGCAGTTTGGTCAATCTCGGTGTAACGCGGGGCGCGCCACTGGTGAAATGCCGTCTGCCAAGTAAGGGTATGCTCACCCAATTCAATATTGGCCAGCAAGTTCAAACGGTTGGTAACTTGGTTCTCGAACTGCTCCGGCCCTTCAAGCGTTCCGCCCAAACCTTCCGATGCAGAATTGTTGATCCGATCCGGCGTAACGTTGAGCACCTGACCAAATTGAGCAGCCCAACCGGAAACGATGCCCAGTGGATCCTTAAGGATTTCCCACTGGAAACCGACCTGCTTGCGATCATCATGCTGGTAACGCAGCACAATATCGATCGTGTCCGTCGGCTGCCATGCAACGGCCAAGCGGCCAGACAGATCGCGAACGTATGGCTCTTTCCGATCGGCGTATGTGTTGTAGACCATACCATGATCTTCACTCGTCAAGAACGAGGCACGAACCTGAAGCCGTTCACTAACCGGCAAGTTCACAACGCCCTCAACGCGGTTGCCCTGAATTTCAAAGCTGTGCGTATACTGCAGCTGCGCCTCCAATTCATCTGTTGGACGCTTGGTTACAACACTGACAGCGCCAACACTGGTGTTTTTACCGAGCAGTGTCGACTGGGTGCCCTTGATGAATTCGATATGATCAAGGTCATACACTGGCGATGTATAGTCACGAAGGTGGCTGAAATAGACGCCGTCCACGAAATAGGCGACCGAAGCTTCGGCACTAGGGACCGAAGAGTTGGTGCCAAGCCCGCGGAAGGTAGTGGCAGGCAGACTGCCGTTCCCGTTGGTCTGAACCAGGCCAGGAACCACACCGCTCAACTCGTTCGCGCGGGTGATGTTCTTGGAATCAAAATTGTCGGCCGTCAAAACGGTAATACTGGCCGGCGTTTCCAGAACGGTTTCGTTCTGCTTACGCGCGGTAACGATGATTCCGCTATCATCAAACGCACTGCTCGAAGCTTGCGCCGCTTCGTTTGCATCGGCGCCCTCGCCCTGGGCCATTGCAGCGCCGGACCAGCCTGCGACTGATGCCAAAAGCGCAAATTTCAACTGATTTTTTATAATCACTTCCGTCTCTCCCAATTGTAATTTTTTTATTGTAATTCTTGCCTCAGGAATATTTATACCAATCTCTTAGCGAAAAAGATACAATAGTTTCCTTCTTCAATCTTCCTTCGTTTGCAATGCATGGTAACCAAGCTCTGCACGCGCCTCGTCGAGGCGTTTGCCTTGCTTCACACTGTCACGAATTTTATCTTCAACCGCTTCGATTTCCTCTGCGATTGCAAGAACCTGTTCTGCCCGCTCCTGCGGGATCGAGACAACACCATCGCCATCCCCCACAAGCCAATCACCAGGAGCGACCCGAACGCCGGACACCTGAATTGGAACATTATAAGCATCCGCAGTCACACGGTCTTTGCCGGTCCGCATCGTGTTCCCACGTGCAAAAACGGGATATTCCAGCTCAACACAGCGTGCTGAATCGCGGCACACCCCGTCAATAACTGTGCCTGCAATCCCGCGTTCTGAAGCAACCCACGTCAAAATGTCGCCCCAAACGGTGGCATCAAGCCGGCCGTCATTATCGATCACGACCACTTCACCAGGCTTCACTTCATCAATGTAATCACCAACCGAGCCGCCGGTCAGTCCAACTGGCAGCATACGAATGGTGTAAGCGCGGCCGGCAAAACGCATTTCACGGCTAACCGGCATAATGCCAAGAGCCTGACCGTCTATCGCCAAACGGTCCAACGCGTCTGAAAGTGCAGTCGTACCTGCCTTATTCAGCCGCTCCGCAAGATCCTGATCTGTCATAGTCGGTTTAATTCCTTTTCAACATATCTTCGTAATTTGCACCCAGAACGTCTCCGATCGGTGTGCCTGCATCAATGGCAGCCGCCATGAGCTGTTCACGCCGGAAAATATCTTCTGCAACATCAAGCACTTCATCTGCGCTTTTTTCACTGATGAAGACAACGCCGCTTCCATCAGCAATGACATAATCTGCCGGCGCTACAGCAACCCCTGCAAAGGTAATCGGCGAATTGAAATCATGCTCTGCAACACGGCCGCGCGCTGTGACAGGCACCGCTGCACGCGCATAGACTGGCAGCCCAAGTTCACGCGCTTCGTCGATATCGCGAAATGCGCCATCAACCAGCACACCGTTGATACCCTTTGCAATCGCGCCGCGTGCCAGCAATCCGCCCCAGCCCGATACGTCAGCTCTTCCGCGATGCTCAACCACGATCACGTCGCCGGATTCGGCGGCCATAATCGCACCAGCACCAAGATGCCGTTTCGGCAAATTCGGAACCGGCGCACCCAATTTCACTGTCATAACACGGCCGACAACGCGCTTGGTCACAGTCATCGGAGCAATACCGAAAACCGCACCGGGCAAGCCAAGCTTATCCAAAGCATCAGAAAGCGTCGGGGTATCAAGCGCTGAAAGGCGCCCCACAATATCAGTCATTACTTGGCTTCCGTCATATATGCAGTCGCGTCGCACTGCATCAACATCCCAGCGGGAAGGTGATCGTTCACAAGTGTGTGACGTGCGGGCCGTGAATTTTCGTCAGGAAATGCCTTTAGCCATTCATTATTCACCGCGGCGCGTGCCTCGGGAACTTTGACGAATACTGTCAATCTTACGACGGATTCAAAACCGCCACCGGCGCCTTTGAGGATCTTCGCAAGGTTGGCAAACATACGCGCTGCCTGATCATCAACATCACCAGCCTTACCAGAGGCCACATCGATACCATGAATACCGCCCGTCATCACGAGTGGGCCGACCCGCGATGCGGCGGGGATCGGCAAATTTCCGTGGCTAAAACCTTCCACGTTGATGCTTCTTCTAGTCATAATCTTACTTCCACACTGCAAAGCCAAGGCCGACACCGGTTCCAGCCGGTGTCCTGCGCACAGGGATATATTCAGCCGATTCCAGCGACAGATGCGAAACTGCGCCCGCGGTCACGACCCAGTTCAGGATTTCAGAAGAACCCTCGAGCAAGGCTTCCCTAGGGATCTTGCGCAGCGCAGCCCCAGTAGGATCGCCCAAACCTCCCATCACGCCGCGGTCCAGCTCCTCTTCAACGACGAAGTGGCTCAACCCGCCTGATGCAATGACCGCCACGCGCAGATCCAGATCGCTGGACTCAATTGATTCGCGTAATTTAAGACCAACATCAAAACAGCGGTCTGCCGAAGGTACGTTGGGCAAGAAATAAGTGTTCAGCATCATCGGAATGATCGGGATTTCTTTGCCCCCGAACAAACGTTTGACCGGGAAACCGAAAGCATGGCCAAAACCAGATTTTTCAGGTTCAGGAACGTCCTTGCAAATCGCCAGATCCACACCGCGGTCCATCATCCCTTTGATGATTTCAAGCGCCAGATCAGGGTGGCCAGGGAATTTATGCAACTCATCCATCGCATAGCCCTTGGCCATGGATTGCATCCATTCCGGCAATCCGCTTGGCATAGCGTGCATCGCCACCTGTGCGCCCCAGAACAAACCCAGCGCTGGCATGTTACCAGGGGAATAAAGTTCATCCTGGTCATCGCCAACGATCACAACAACATCAGGCTTCGCCTCGGCCACAGCAGCGGCTAGCGCATCAAGGTGCCCTTGGCTTGCATTGGCAAATTCGACGAATTTTTCAGGCACAGCAACATCGGCGTATTTCTCGCCCCGTTCTGCCACCAATTCATCGTAATTCATAGCCCGGCCATCAGCCAAGGTCAAACGAGGGTTTTTATGATCTGCTGCCGCCCGATGGCGCCATTCTTCGCCGGGTACTGTAAGCAGCGGGCTGTGGGACGTGCCTATCCCTAGAACGATCTTTGCCATTATAAATATCCTCTCGGTTTTATTATATGCTCTGCGTCATTAAGTTTGAGCCACTTTTGAGGCAGCCCAACAGCGCAGATTAATCGAAATTATAAACTTCAAGCGTGGTCGCACCCTGACGTAGTTTTTCGAGTATCTCTACCTCGGCCAGATCCCGGCGTTCAGAGGCATCGACGACTTCGGCGGCAATGTCGGCTGGAAAACTGACCACCCCGTCCGCATCGCCAACCACCAGATCACCGCGGCGGATTACAACCTCGCCCAATCGGACCGGTTCGCCCACGGCGCCGTCTCCGTCTTTGTCCTTCACCGTCCCGCGAATTGTGATCGAGGTCGAAAAAGTGGGATGCCCCAGTTCAAGCAATTGCAAACTGTCACGAACGCCGCCGCTGATGATCAGCCCGGCAACACCGCGCGCAATCGCCATTGTCGCCATGATTTCGCCCCAATAGCCGAAATCAGCGCCGTCGCCTGCATCCACAACCAGAACATCACCGGGTTCAGCAGCTGCCAACGCGTGGTGAATCCATAGATTGTCCCCCCGGGGGCACCGGACGGGCAATGCCCGCCCAGCACAGTGCATAGTATTGCCAAGCGGCCTGAATGCCGCCGGCAATGCACCTTTTCGCCCCGAGGCCTCGTGCATCGTTGCCGTTGAAAGCGCAGATGCACGCGACACGATGGCGTCATCCAGTCGCGCTGGATTTGGCGAGGACGCAGTCATAGCGCGCGTTCTTTACGTGAAGCGCAATCAGCCATCAGCATCCCAGAGCGCCAAGGCCTGGGCAGACATGCGATGCGTTCTTGTTGAAGATGTTGATCTTTTCATCTTCACTCAAGAAATCAAACGCACCAATTACGGGAACCAGATCATCGCCTGGACGGCCTGTTTCTGGCCGCACAAAAGCACCTGAACCAGGCGCTTCGGTACCAAAGCACATTCTCTCTGGCGTGCGCTGTTTAATCGCCGCTTCGAGGAAGTTCAGTTCTGGCGCATTGGTATCGAAGAACAAGTTCTTGCTCAGATCCCGCTGGGACAGATGGTAATCAGTTTTCACGAAACGATCGAGCGCGCCGCCACAATGGCAGATCACGATCTTGAGTTCCGGGAACCGCTCAAAGACATCGCTATGGCTGAGAAGCTGGGTTGCAAGATACTGCTCCCAGACAAAGCCGATCTGGTAATTGTGCGGAATGATGTCGAGGCGTGGATCCATGCAGTTGGTGCCATGAACAATGATCGGAATGCCAAGTTCCTGACATTTTGCATAGACAGGATACCAATATGGCTTGTCCATGCCGGGCGAGCGGCGATCACCGGTTGGATCGGGGCTGAGATAAACAGCCTTGAAGTCCAGCTCGTTTACGGTGCGCTCCAGCTCCGGAATGCAATGCGAAAGATCGTCTGCATCGGCATTCTGCGGCAATTGACCGGCACCAACAAAACGGGTTGGTTCCAACGAAACCTGCTTTGCAATCATGTTGTTCACAAAGCGGGTCCACTGCGGAAGCAGATGGTGGTTCATCCAACCCAGCATCAAAAATGGGCGCGGCCCAAGAAGCTGCGCATCAATGTTATAGCTGTCAAGCAAGGCAGTGTGACTGCCAACGGAAGCGGCCCAACCTTCTTCGGTGAGGTTTAAGCGGGGGTCGATCGATTTACGCGGATCAATGTTCATCGGCGTATTTGTCGCCAGCATAAGCGCCAGCATTGGTGTACCATGCATTGGTGCCGATACATGTGCGTGGATATCAAGAACCTTGGTTCCGTTATACATAACAATCTCCCAATAGTTGTGTGTCTTATAAACCTTAAAAATCGCCTTAGGGCAGGAATACCTGCTTTCCATCGCTCGCCGATTGAATAATCGCAAGGCAAGTTTCCAATGTCCCCCTGCCAAACTCTCCGTCATGGACGGGCGGTTCGTTGCGCAGAAGGGCACCGGACAATTCATCAAGAACTTCGCTACGCCCGCCGCCAGTGCGCGGTGCAGGCATAGGGATGATTTCGCAGCCTTCGTCGGTATAGACCGCTATGCCTTCGGGCACGTGGCGCAAATCACCCTTTTCGCAGCTGACAATCAATGTGCCAAAATGCGGATAATCTTCGGTTGGCGGCATCTCGCTCATCCGCTGTGACATCGCGCCGCCATAACCATAAACATTGGCGCGCATCGCTTCTTCGCCGCCAGATGCCCGCACCGCATTAAGCGTCGCGCGCGTTTTGCCGTGGGCAGCCGCCTTCTTCTGGCCGCCCTCGCCAATCCAACCATGGAATTCATCACTGTCAAAATGATCATAGCCGCCATACGTTACCGTGGCAGCAACACCATCCTTGAAATTAATCATCGCCATCATCGCGCCTTCGGTCGGCCGAGTCTGATCATATTGGCCCGTTACCGCAACCAAATTGGCAACATCGGTGCCGGTCAAAGTGCGCGCCACATCAATTTGGTGTGGGACCTGATTGAACAAGATACCGCCACCAAGCGATGTATCCAGCTCCTCCGCACGGCGCGGGCGATAAAGAAAATCGGTGTAGTTGAACATTACCATCATACGCAGCGCACCAAGGCGCCCGCTATCGATAATGTCTTTCATTTTTTTGATCGGCGCATCAAACCCGTGGGTGTGGCCGATAATCAAAATGGTGTCATTGGCGCGGGTTGAGGCGAGCATCGCATCGCAATCCTCCAGCGTCAGCGCCATTGGCTTTTCCACGATCACATGTTTGCCGTGATCCGCTGCAAGCACGGTGTGTTCACGATGCATTTGATGCGGCGTCGCAATATAGACAGCATCGACATCATCACGCTGGACCAATTCTTCCATCGAAGAATGGGTTGGACAGCCAAAATCTTTTGCAAATTTGCCGCGCAAATCTTCGTTTGGATCAACGGCGCCGACAAGTTCAAATTCAGGATGCGCCAAAATCGACGGCACCATAACCGTGCCAGCCATCCCCAATCCGACAATAGCGATCCGGATAGGTTTTTCACCATTTTTCGTAGCCATTCAGATCCACCTGCGCAATCGAGAGCTGCTCGTAATTGATGCCTCGGATGGAAGTCAACTGCCCGGCGTGCAACCCACGCCGGGCAGTCAAACAATCCTTACCAAAGCATGCTTCAGTTGGTTTCAGTAGCCTTAAGCTGCTCACCATGCGATTCCAGCAGCTCATCAAAATCACCAATCGGCGACATGATGCTCACTGCGCGAACAGCATAGGTTTCACCCTTGGATGGAGCGATAGGCTCATTGCCCATTTCCAATTCCTTGGCGAGACTGATGAGCTTACGGCGAGCTGCCATAATCGGATAATCCGAACGCACTAGGAACTCCTTCGTCGTATCGGCGATACCTGGATTATCAGGGTCCAACCACAGCATCGATTCGATCAAAGCACGATCCTGCTCGTTAATGCCCCAGATGCCCGAATAGTTCTTATTCTTCTGCATATCACGGTCCATCAGGTAATCGTTACCCTTATTGGCATCCGTATCATACGCATCGATTACGTAACCATCAGGCAGTTCGACAGGGCGATAGGTGGTCCGTGGTGGGAAACCGCCGCCGCTTGCAATAAACCCAAGCTCCTGCTCATTCAGCGCCCGATCCGTGCGGTACATGTAACCAAATGCCATCGTTGTATTATCATCGATAGGAACCCACGCACGGCCATTGCCGGTGAATTCTTCAGTACCGCCTGGAATCGCGCTCCACATTGGGAGCATCCACTGGGTAACGCGCCAGAAATAATCATCCCCCGCATTACGCCGCGATCCGTAGACAAAACCGTAATCGGTGTCGTGCAAGGTGATTTCCGGCGCACCATCAGATGCAGCCGCCGCCAAAGCACCGCCAGCACCGCCTAGTGGGCCAGTGGCATCAGGATCAGGCTTCGCACTATGCAAGAAGCTGATGTGCGATGTATCAATTTCACCTTCCATACCCAGATGGAAGTTCGAGCGGTGCAGCCAGCTCGAAACGCTGACCTGATCTTCTGGAACACTCAACCATTCGAATGAAGGCAAAGAAGGCTGCTTGTCCTTAGGACCCATGTAGATCCACACAATCCCGCCAGCTTCAACAGCAGGATAGCTTGGGATCCGCGCCTTTTCCTTCAGCTCGTCATAATTTTCAGGCGGCTGAATGTTTGGCATATCGACGCAGTCGCCATCGGCATTCCATTTCCAACCGTGATAGATGCAGCGAAGCCCGCATTCTTCATTGCGGCCGAAATACATTGGCGCAAGACGGTGGCGGCAATATGCGCCGATAATCCCAACCTTGCCGTTGGTATCCCGGAAAGCGACCAGATCCTCGCACAGAATCCTCAGGCGGACAGGAGTGCCATCATTGTCTGGCAACTGCTTGGTCAGAAGTGCAGGCAGCCAGAAGCGGCGAAACACATTCCCCATCGGTGTGTCGGGACCAACACTGTTAAAAACTTCATTCGGGCTCTTAGTCATCCTAAATTCTCCATCTTCATTGTGCAGCCCGCACATTATGCGAACCTAGCTTAGGCCGCCTCACGTGTCACAAACGCCCGCATTAGTACGGTGCATCGCTTCAGCGTCAAACATTGTCATTCATTAATAGACAAACGTCATGGTAACAGGTCGATCCTTGTAGGCGAACGTCAAATGTGACATTTGAGGCCGAAGAACGCCATTATCATATATCTGATGATTGCGATAAGGGCGCAGAAGGTTCGCAAACCTTTCACCAATCGCCTAACGCCTCTTTGGTAGGCATGGCTGCAAGGGAAGGTGTTTCCACTTTTTTGGTAAATAATTCCCGTCGTTGGGCTGGATTTCGGTATCCATTCCAACCCGTTATACCGGGCAGCCTAACTGCACTAAATTGCCGAACGATCGATATGGGTTCCAATAAAAATAATACGGCCCGTTGATAAAAGTTACCGCCTGGGGAGAGTGGGTAAATGACACAAGCAATTGCAGCCAGCGAGGCAGAATCCGCTGATATCGTGCCAAAGAGGAAGCATCGGTACATCATCGTCTTGCTTACAGCGATATATGCCCTTGCGTTCGTTGACCGGCAGATCATGAACATTCTGGCAGAGCCGATTAAGAATGATCTGGGGCTGGCTGATTGGCAAGTGGGCGCCATGTCCGGCCTGGTATTTGCGATCTTCTATACTGCGGCCATTGTGCCCATGGCGCGGCTGGCAGAAACCAAAAACCGCGTTTACGTGCTCTCAGGTGTCCTCACCTTGTGGAGCGGGTTCACCGCATTGTCAGGCTTTGCCACAAGCTTCCTGCACCTCATCATTGCCCGCCTTGGGGTTGGCATCGGCGAAGCGGGCTGCGTGCCATCGGCCCATTCCCTGATTGCGGATATTACCCCGCGCAAAAAACGTGCAGCGGCCCTCGCAACTTTTTCGATGGGCCTTCCGATCGGTTCGCTGGTCGGGCTGGCGCTTGGCGGGATCATTGAACATTATTTCGATTGGCGGACCGCATTCTTGGTCGTCGGCCTTCCCGGATTATTGCTCGCAGCATTGATGGTTTTGACCGTCCGCGATCCGCGTAGCAAAAAAGCTGTTGCAAGCTTGCAGGCATCCCAATCAAAAGAGGCCCAATCAAAAGAGGCCCAATCACCAGACACGCCAAAGGACAAGGCTGATGTGCCTACATTCAGGCAAACCCTGCGCGACCTTTGGTCCAAGCCAAGCTTTGCATGGATGACAATTGGCGCAACCATCCTTGCCTTTGCTGGATATGGCCACGCCACCTTCTTTGCTTCATTCTTTTTGCGCAACCATCAGGCTGAACTGGACGTGATGGCGGGCTTCTTTGGCCTTGGCGGCGGGCTTGCCTTTCTTGGTGTGGCCCTTGGCCTTGCGCTGGGCATTAGCGGAACACTGGGAACGGCAATTGGCGGCCGATTGGGCGATCGTTTCGCCGCATCCAGCTTCAAAGGGTACATGCACGTCCCGCTCATCGGCACAGTCTGCGGTGTTCCTCTGTTCGTCATCGCACTGTTGGTTCCAAGCGCCTGGCTCGCGCTCTTGCTGATTGCCTTTGCCTCATTGTTCAAAAGCATGTGGTTCGGCCCTGTCTTTGCAACCATACAAGGGCTGGTAGATCCGCGATCAAGGGCCACTGCGGTGTCTATCTTCTTGCTGATTATGAACGGCGTTGGCCTTGGCCTTGGGCCGCTTTGCCTTGGCGCACTAAGCGATGTTCTGACCCAGTTTTTCGATCCTTCGACCGCGCTTCGCGGCGCGATGGTGGCAACGGCTGTCATAATGCTCGGCGCTGCATTCTGCTTTATCATGGCCAGACGCAGCACCCCGCACACCGCACTCAGCTAAACCTCACTAGGACAGCCTGCGCCCGCCAATAACGGGTGCAGGCAATCCACACCTTCATGCAGCAG